>JADMIO011678477.1_pt1 | contig 58141 bp, 49 predicted proteins | sample 8958161 | NCBI WGS metagenome assembly JADMIO01 (sample SAMN16585339, study PRJNA669376) | soil metagenome | isolation source: Crop rotation soil | place: USA: Cullars Rotation, Alabama | collected 2011
TATGGTGAAAGTTGGAACCTCTTACGTGCCGATCAGATTAAAACGAAAGGCCCAGTCTTTCGACTGAGCCTTTCGTTTTATTTGACCATGTTGGTATGATTTAAATTAATACGACTCACTATAGGGTCAGTGCGGCCGCGACTTCAAGTCACGTGAATTCCAAGCTTCGGATCCCACTGTGCTGGAAAGAAATCAAGATCGTCAACACCAACGGCCGCATCGACATCGAGGGCGTGGACGGCTCGACCCTCGAGGTCCGAGCAGAACGGATCGCCCGCGGCGCGACCGACGACGCGGCCAAAGAACTCCTGCCGCGGATCGTCATCAAAGAGGACGCCAAGCCCGACCGCGTCACGCTCGAAACCGAGCGGATGAGCGGCATCATGATCGGCGCGAACTTCGAGGTCCGCTATCACGTCCGCGCGCCGAAGAACGCGTTCGTCAACGTCACCAACACCAACGGTCTCGTCAGCGTGACCGCGATGTCGGGAAAGGTCGTCGCCCACACGACCAACGGCGGCGTGCGCGGCACGTCGCTCTCGGGCGGCGTCGACGCGAGCGCCACCAACGGCGCCGTGACCGTCGACATGGCCTCGGTCGGCCCCGACAAGATTTCGCTCGAAACCACCAACGGCGGCGTGACGCTGGCGCTGCCGGAAAAGGCCAAGGCGACGGTCTCGGCGTCGTGCACGAACGGCGGCATCAGCGTCGGCTCGATGGACAACTTCGAGGTCACCGAGAAATCGCGCCGTCATCTCGAAGGCAAGCTGAATGGCGGCGGCACGCAGGTCGAGCTGTCGACGACCAACGGCGGCGTCCGGCTCCGCTCGCACGACGCGATCAACACCCGCACCGACACCGACGCCAGTGACAAAGACAAAGACAAAGACAAGGACAGGTAGGGAACGGCCTTAAGGCCGTTCCCTACGTGACCCCGCGTGAACGAGGACAAGGCCACCCGCTACCACCGCCTCAAGCGCCGTGCGAGCGTCGTCTCGATGTGCTGGGGCGTGCTGCTGCTGGGCGGCCTGACCCTCACCGGCGGGAGCGTCGGCCTGCGCGATGCGGCCGAAGGCCTCGCGAGCGTAGCGCCGGCGTCGTGGCACCCCGCCGCCACCGTCCTCTTCTTCGTCCTGCTGCTCTCGCTGCTCAACGAAATCATCTCGCTTCCGCTCGGCTTCTACAGCGGCTTCCTGCTCGAGCGGAAGTACGAGCTCTCCAAGGAAACCTTCGGCGGCTGGTTGGCGGATCAAGCCAAGGCGTTCGGCATCGGCCTGCTGCTGGCGTCGGTGGCGGCTGAACTGGTCTACGCGTTCATCCGGATGTCGCCGGAGCGATGGTGGCTGACCGCCGGCCTCACGTTCACGCTGCTCATCGTCGGCCTGACGAATCTCGCACCGGTGCTGCTGCTGCCGATCTTTTATTCAGTGAAGCCGCTCGATCGCGATGCGCTGCGCGCGCGGCTGCTGGCGCTGGCGGAGCGCGCCGGCGCGCGCGTGCTCGGCGCTTACGAGTGGGGACTCGGTGAGAAGACCAAGAAGGCGAACGCGGCGCTCGCCGGCCTCGGCGGGACGCGCCGCATCCTTGTCTCCGACACGATGCTCGCGGAGTTCTCGGACGACGAGATCGAGGTCGTGCTCGCGCACGAGATCGCGCATCACGTGCACGGGGACATCTGGAAGGGGATTGCGTTCGAGAGCGCGCTGATCGTCGCCGGTTTCTTTCTCGCCTCGCAGCTGCTGCACGCGCTGGCCGGAGCGGCGGGGCTGCGCGGCGTCGACGATGTCGCGGGTCTGCCGCTGCTGTTGCTCGGGGCGGGTGCGGTGTCGTTAGTGATGGTGCCGGCCGCGCACGCGATGTCGCGCGGCTTCGAGCGCGACGCCGATCGCTTCGCGCTGACGCTGACGAAGAATCCCAGCGCGTTCATCTCGGCGATGCGCCGCCTCGGCGCGCAGAATCTCGCCGAAGAGAATCCGTCGCGGCTCGTGCAGTGGCTGTTCTACAGCCATCCGCCGGTCCGCGATCGCATCGCGGCCGCGCAAGCCTTCCGCCTTCGCTGAAGCTACGGCGGACCGCCGAAGCCTTGGCGGAGGCTGGTCAAAGGCTAGCTACGCGGCGATGTCGCTCGCGGCGATCACCGCGACTGCGACCGCTGGAGCCACCTCGGCCAGCGTGGCCACCGAGGGCTCCGGCGCGGCCGGCAGCCGGCGAAGTTCCGCCATGTGGTGTGCGACGTGCTGTTGTTCGAACGCGATCAGCGCGGCATACATGATGGTATTGACCGCCAGATGCCGTTCGCGCCGACTCAGCCAGGCGGCAGCGTTGTAGGCGCCGCACAGTGCGGCCACTCCCAACGCCAGCGCGTGAACGCCGAGTTTCAGCTCCTCGCAGTTCCCGCATTTGAGGACTTTCAGGTCCATCGTCATACGGTCGAGCGTTGCAACCGGCGTACCGGTTGGGTAGCATCGCACCGTCGAGTTAATGTCCGGTCCCGCAGCGCCCCGTTCCACACGCGATCTCGCCGCCTTTGCCATCGTCGCCGCCCTCGGCGGCTGGGTCTGCGTGCTCGCCATCGAGTACTACCTGCGGATTCAATCCGTTCAGCGTCATCACCTCGAGACCGCATGGATGTGGTTGGTGGTCGCCGCGATCGTGGCGGCGGCCACGACCGGCCGCGAGCGCGGTGAGCGCGCACCTGCCGCCGACGGGTGGACGCTGCCGCGCGCATGGCCGATCGCGCTCGTCGCGTTCGCCCTGGTCCTGTACCTGCCGGCGCTCCGCCTCGGCTTTCTGTCGGACGACTTCGCGCTGTCCGATCTGGCCGCGCGCAATCAGTTCTTCGGTCTCTCGTGGTCGTTTCTCCGGCCGCTGCCGCTGCTGATCTACCGCATCGTCGGCGCGCATCCGATCGCGCTGCACGCGATCATCGTCGTCCTGCACGGCGTGAATGCGGCGTTGGTCGTCCGCCTGGCCGGCGTGTTCGGCCTGTCGCCGCGGCAAGCGGCGGCTGCCGGACTGCTGTTCCTGACGTTTCCGGCGAATCTGGAAGCGGTCGCGTGGTGCGCCGGCGTGCAGGACGTGCTGATGACGGCCGGCGTGCTGACGGCGGTCGTCGCTGCGTCGCTCTCAACCGCGGTGTTGTCGCTGGTCGCAGTCGCGTTGTCGTTGCTGTCGAAGGAAACCGCGGTCGCGTCGCCAATCTTGATCTGGCTGTCGAATCGCGACCGCTGGCGCACTGCGGCCGCGGCGCTGGCTGTCGCCGGCGCGTACAGCGTCTGGCGCGTCGCGACCAGGCCGCTCGCCGAAGGGTACGCGGCGACGCCTTCGTCGTACACGCTGAAGGAGCTCCTGGTGCGGCCGTTCGCGACGTTGACCGTGCCGTTCCGTAGCATGCAGATCAACGACGCGCGCTGGCTCGGCATCGTCCTGGTATGCGGTCTCGTGATTCTGGTCTGCCGCGCGGCGTGGCTGTGGCGCGGCGATCGCCCGCAACTGATCCTGGCCGGCTCGCTGGCGCTGTGGGTGCTGGTCAGCATCGCGCCGGTCTACTCGATGTTCGACGTCAGCGGCACACTGCAGGGCTCGCGCTACGTGTACCTGGCCACCGCCGGTTGGTCGATCCTGCTGGCGGCGCTGCTGATGCCGTCGCCATCTCGCCTCGGCCTCGCGCTCGTCGTCGCCGTCTGCGCGATCGGCATCGCCGGCGTCCGGCTGAACTTCGCGCCGTGGGAGCTGGCGGCGAAGATGCGCGATGACGTACTCGCGTCGGTGGCGAACGCCAAAGCGTCAGGCTGCGCGAGCGTGTGGATTCGTAACGTGCCGGATTCCGTGCAGGGCGCCTACGTGTTCAGGAACGGGCTGGCCGAGGCGATCGTGCCGATCACGCTGAGCACGTCGGCGCCGCCGGCGTGCTGGATCAGCGTGCCGTTTGGCGAGTCGAATTGATCTCGTAGAGATCGCGGCGGTCATCGGACGCGAGCCGTTGCGGTGACAGGCTGGCGACGAAGGCGCGCAACGGCGCCGAACTGGCGGCGCGATCGACGACCAGATAGCGACAGGGCGCTTCGCCGGGAGGCAAGAACGCCGAGCCGGCGCCATCCGACAGTCGCAGCAACCCCGACGTGACCGGCAGCTGCGCATAGCGCTCCGCGGCATCCGCCGGCATCCGGCCGATGTAGCCGCCGGCCAGCGGATGCTCGTGCAGGGTCGCGTAGTAGAGGATCCGCCGTTCCTGCGATCCGACGCCAATACTCAATCCGTCGCCGATGCCGAACGGCACTTCGCAGACGGCGCCGGGCGGCGCTGCGGCGAGCGCGGCATAGACCGGCGGGCGATCGAGTGCGGTCAGGAGAATCGGCGCGTTCCAGTACTCGAGCACGACGAGGCCGATCACCAGCCACTGCACCGCCCGAGAGCGCCACCAGCGGCGGGCCGATGCGAGCTCGGCGGCGACAAGAACGGCGATCGCCATGACGACCACGACGATCGCGCGCCCGGGCATGCGGGCGTTGGCGACGAACGGCAGATACCGCAGCAATGTGGCCGGCAGCTTCAGGCCAGTGTCGAATCCGGCTACCGTGAGAATCGGCCCGAGCGTCCAGATGACGAAGACGGCTGCGACGCTCCGCCAGATGCGCAGATCGCGGACCGTGCGATCGCGTCCAATCAGGCTGGAGCCGAGCAGCACCAGCGGCACCACGCCGATCCAGCCGACCGCTTCGACGCGATCCAGCTTCAGCGACGGGTAGATCGATTCCGTCCACCGCGTCATCGGCGGCCCGAGCAGCGGCGCGAGCAGATCCACGCCGCGTGGCGCGCTGCGCCACTGATAAGCCGGCGTCACGTATTCGTGCGTGATGAGCAGTTGTGCCGCCTGCCACAGCAGCGGGCCGGCGGCGATCAGGAACACGCCTGCGGTCCACGCGCCGACCATGAATGCGCGGCGGGCGGGTTCCGCCGGCAGCGGCGCTCGCGTCCGTTCGAGCCGCCAAATCGAGAGCGCGTACGCGATCGCGCAGATCCAGATGCCGGTGAGCGCGTTCTGCGGCGTCCGGACCGAGATGACGCCGGGGCCGAAGTCCACCACGCGGCCACCGCTGACGACGATCCAGATCGCGGTCACCCCGAGCGCGATCGCCAGCGCGATCAGCGTCAGCCGAATCCGTCTCGCCTCCGCGGACGGCGGCCGCTTCGTCCATCGCAGCGGCGTCCATCCAACCCAGGCGATCAGATAGACGGCGAGAAAGAACGCGAGGTAGACGACGTAGTAATAGACGGTGTACGCGGTGGCCGCGAACACGAGACCAGTGCCCGCCGCCCAGCGCCACGAATCCGCCGCCAGCGCGCGGCGCACGGTCAACGCGAACAGCGGCAGGAAGAAGGCCGCGATCAGATCGAAGTGGCCGAGCAAGTGAGACGCGAAGTACGGCGAGAGCCCGAAGATAATGCCCGCCGCCAGCGACGCCCGGCGGTGCCGCGTGATGTCGAAGGCGAGCGCGTACATCGCCGCCATGTTCGCGAACACGTACGCGATCAGCAGCACGTCTTGCGCTTCGACCGCCGTCAGCGGCTTCAGCAGAGTCGCCGCGATCAGCGCCGGCAGCGCCGTGTGCGGATGGTTCGCGATCGTGGTGCCGAACGGATAGAACAGGTAGGTCGTGTGGAAGTAGCCGAGGCCGGGCGTCGCCAGCACGTGCCGCATCCACCACAGGTTCCAGACGAAGCTGAAGTTATCGCCCGGCCCGCCGGGAATGGCGTCGTGCAGATGAAGAGCAAGCGGCCAGGTCCACGCGATCGCCAGCGCGCCAAACAGGGTCAGCGGACCCAGGTGCTTCATCTATTTGCGAGGCGTGACGACGAGGACCCCGCGCATCTGGCGGCAACCGTCTTCGACCTTGAGGTTGCAGTAGAACGGAAACGTCCCGGCCTTGTCGGCGCGGAACTCGAACGTCACCGGCGCGCCGGCGCCGACGCGCTTCGCGATCCGGTACTCGTCGATGGTCAGGCTGTGGGCGATGTCGTCGGTGGTCAGCTCGATCTTGACCAGGTCGTCCTGGTTCACTTCGATGCGCGCCGGCTCGAACGCATAGCGGTGCGCGCGAATCGCAAACGGCTTGGCGGTGGGACCTTGATCTTGGACGACAGAAGTCAGGAGCGCGACGGCAAGAACGGTGACGCGCAGCACGAGAGGATTGTACCAGAGCCGGGCTCAGGGCTCGGGGATCAGACTGTCTCTGATCCCTGAGTCCCGATCCCTGATCCCTGAAGCCGCGCTACTCGGCTTTTGGCGCCGCGCCGGCTTCCTGCAGGAGGACCTTGCGGCTCAGACGAATCTTGCCGGTCGGATCGATGTTGATGACCTTGACCATCAACTGTTCGCCTTCCTTCAGCTCGTCGCGCACGTCCTTGACGCGGTGGTTCGCGATCTCGGAGACGTGGAGCAGGCCGTCGGTGCCCGGCATGATCTCGATGAACGCACCGAAGTCGGTGATGCGCTGCACCTTGCCCATGTAGGTTTTGTTGAGCTCCGGCGTCGCCGTCAGCTCCTGGATGATCGAGATCGCCTTCTGCGCCGAGGCGCCGTCGGCCGACGCGACGTTGACGCGGCCGTCGTCCTCGACGTCGATCTTCACGCCGGTCCGCTCGATGATGCTGCGGATCATCTTGCCGCCCGGCCCGATGACGTCGCGGATCTTGTCGACCGGGATCCGGATCGTGACGATGCGCGGCGCGAACAGCGAGATGTTCTGGCGCGACGCGGCGAGCGCCTTCTGCATCTCACCGAGGATGTGCATCCGGCCGGCGCGCGCCTGTTCGAGCGCCTTGCGCATGATCTCGGTGGTGATGCCGCCGACCTTGATGTCCATCTGCAGCGCGGTGATGCCGTCGGCGGTGCCGGCGACCTTGAAGTCCATGTCGCCGTAGTGATCTTCGGCGCCGGCGATGTCGGAGAGGACCGCGTACTTGCCGGTCTTCTCGTCCATCACGAGCCCCATCGCGATCCCCGCGACCGCCTTGCTGAGCGGCACGCCGGCATCCATCATCGCCAGCGATCCGCCGCAGACCGACGCCATCGACGAGGAGCCGTTCGACTCGAGGATGTCCGAGACGATGCGGACGGTGTAGGGGAAGTCGGCTTCCGCCGGCATCAGCGAGGCGAGCGCGCGCTCGGCGAGCGCGCCGTGGCCGATCTCGCGGCGGCCCGGGCCGGTCATGCGGCCGACTTCACCGACCGAGAACGGCGGGAAGTTGTAGTGCAGCATGAAGCTCTTCCAGGTCTCACCCTCGAAGCTCTCGATCTTCTGCGCATCGTCGGCGGTGCCGAGTGTGCAAGTGACGAGCGCCTGGGTCTCACCGCGCGTGAACACGGCCGAGCCGTGGACGCGCGGCAGCACGCCGGTTTCGATCCAGATCGGACGGACCTGATCGAACTTGCGGCCGTCGAGGCGGACGCCGTGCGTCAGCACCTCTTCGCGGAGGACCTTCTCCTTCATCTGGCCGAAGACGGTCTTGGCGTCGCCCTTCCGCTCGACTTCGTCCTCGGCGAACGAGGCGATCAGGTCTTTCTTCACCTGGTCGACCGTGCCGTAGTTCTCGAGCTTGTCGAGCAGCCGCATCGCCGCCTGCAGCGGCTTGTAGGCCTTGGCCTCGACGTCCTCCACGATCCCGGCGACCAGCTCCTTGACGCTGACCGTCATCTTCTTCTTGCCGGCTTCCTTCGCGAGGTCGTCAATCACCGTGACGATCTGCTTGATCGCCTGGTGCGCGGTGTCGAGCGCGGTGACGACCTGCTCTTCGGAAACCTGCTTGGCGCCGGCCTCGACCATCACCAGGCCGTCCTTGCTGCCGACGACGATCAGGTCGAGCAGGCTTTCCTTGCGCTGCTTGAAGGTCGGGTTGACGATGTACTGGCCGTCGACGAGGCCCATGCGGACCGCGGCGATCGTTTTCTGGAACGGGATGTCGGAGAGCGCCAGCGCGACCGAGGCGCCGGTAATCGCCATCACGTCGGTGTCGTTCTCCTGATCCGACGACAGCACGAGACCGATCACCTGCGTCTCGAAGCGCCAGCCTTCGGGGAACAGCGGGCGGATCGGACGGTCGATCATCCGGCTCGTGAGCACTTCCTTCTCGGCCGGCTTGCCTTCGCGCTTGAAGAAGCCGCCGGGGATGCGCCCGGACGCGTAGGTGTACTCGCGGTAGTCGACGGTCAGCGGGAGGAAGTCGATCCCTTCGCGCGGGCTGGCCGAGTGGCACGCGGTGACCAGGACCACCGAATCGCCGAGGCGAACGATGACCGAGCCGTGCGCCTGCTTGGCGAGCTTGCCGGTTTCGAAGCGGAGCGTGTTCTGTCCAACAGAGATTTCGCGCGTATGCATAGTTGCAGTTCTGAGTTCTGAGTTCTGAGTTCTAAGTTCCGAGTTCCCCGGCGGGGCTCACTTGCGGATGTTCAGACGCTTGATCAGATCCGAATAGCGGTGTGCATCCTTGCCCTTGAGGTAGTCGAGCAGGCGGCGGCGCTTGCCGACGAGCATCAGCAGGCCGCGGCGCGAATGGTGATCCTTCGCGTGCGTCTTGAAGTGTTCCGTCAGGTAGTTGATGCGTTCGCTGAGGATGGCGACCTGAACTTCGGGGGATCCGGTATCTGCGTCGTGGGTCTTGTAGCTGCCGATCAGTTCTGTCTTGCGGTCTTTGCTGAGCACCTGGGGTGTCCTCCACGTACGCCCCAGAACGACGCCCTGTCGGGCCAGATCCGGGTGCGCCGTATATACCGAGAAAATCGTTAGTCGAGCAAGATCAACATGTTACACCAGAACAACCGAGGGATGCAAAGCACCGCCTGGTGCAGGTTCCGCGATAGCCACGAGCTGGCCGCGGCTGTCCAAGAGGCGGACGAAGGGGCTGGGGGCCAGGGGGCTAGGTGTCGGCTCCTGGTCGGCGGGCCGAACGTCCTGGCCGTGGCCGACGCGGCGGGCGCCGTCCGCGGTCAAGGTCACCGATGGCCAGGAGGGCAGCGCCGCGCCGAGCGGCACCATCGCGGCAGCTGCGGCCGCCGGGTCGCGCTCCGCGGCCTCCAGCGCCAAGGCACGGTCGAGGCCGAAATCGCCAGTTCGGGTTCGGCGAAGCGCCGTCAGGTGAGCGCCGACGCCGAGCCGCTGCCCGAGGTCGTGCGCCAGGGAGCGGACGTAAAAGCCGGCGGAGCAGTCAACCTGCAGCGTCACCTGATCGCCATCCAGGTTCACGATGCGGATGGCGTGCGCGGTGACGCTCACGGGGGCGGGAAGGGCAGGATGGGCGGGAGCGGACGGCAGAGGTGCGGGGTGCGTGGTGCGAGGTGCGTCGGGCGAGGTGCGGGGTGCGACGACGTCGCCTTTCGCGCGCGCGGCTCGCGCCAGCTTGTAGCTGCGCTGTCCGTCGATCTTCTTCGCCGAGAACGCCGGCGGTTGCTGCAGGAAGGTGCCGCGGAACTGGTCGAGCGCGGCGTCGACCTCGTCGCGTGATGGCCGGCGCTCGCTGACCTCGCCGATCGGCCGGCCCTGTGCGTCAGCGGTGTCGGTCGCGAAGCCGAAGCGGATCGCCGCCTCGTAGGACTTGTCGCTCGGGCTCAGGAATTTCGCCAGCCGCGTCGCCTTGCCGACGACCAGGACGAGGACGCCGGTCGCGAGCGGATCGAGCGTGCCGGTGTGGCCGATCCGTGTCTCGCGCAGCGCCCGGCGCAGCCGCGCCACCACGTCGTGCGACGTGGGGCCGGCCGGCTTGTCAACGATCAGCAGGCCGTCCATCGATCGCGCGCTCGATCTTCGCGACCAGCGTCTTCTGCAGCTCCTCGATCGGTCCGCTGACCGTCAGGCCCGCCGCGTTCTTGTGGCCGCCGCCGCCGTACTCCTTCGCGATCGCGCCGATGTCGATGTCGCCCTTGGAGCGCAGGCTGATCCGGTACTCGTCGCCCTTCTCCTGCTTGAAGAAGATCACCGCCTCGATTTCCTTGACGGTCAGCGGCAGGTTGACGAGCCCCTCGGTGTCCTCGTAGGTGCCGCCGGCCGCCCGCGCCATCTCGTGATCGACGTAGACGATCGCGATCCGCCCGGTCGGATCGATCTGCATCGCGCCGAGGACCGCGCCGAACAGCTTCAGCCGTCCCATGTTGTTGCTGTCGTAGACGCTGCGCGCGACCAGCACCGGATCGACGCCGGCCTCGACGCACTCCTTGCAGATCTGGAACGTCCGCGGCGAGATCCCGGAGTAGTGGAACGATCCGGTGTCGGTGAGGATCGCCAGGTAGACGTGCGTGGCGATCTCCTTGGTCAGCGGCACGCCGAGCGCCAGCACCAGGTCGTAGACCAGCTCGGCGCAGGCCGCGGCGCGCGGGTCGAACCAGTTGATCTGGCCGTAACCGGTGTTGCCCGGATGATGGTCGATGTTGATCACGAAGAAGCGGTCGAGCCCGCTGACGCCCGTACGTTTCAGGTCGCCGCACTCCATGATGATCGCGGCGTCGTAATCGCCGTCGACCTGCGGCGCGATGACGATGTCGCGGACGCCGGGGAACGCCATCATCGGCGGCTGCGCCGGATCCGCGTTGATCGCCGTCGCGGTCTTGCCCATCGCGCGCAGCGCGTAGGCCATCGCCAGCTGCGATCCGATCGAATCGCCGTCGGGGCGCTCGTGCGAGGACAACACGAAGCGCTGCCGCGCCTTCACGGCCTCGACGATGCGCGCGATCTCAGGATTGGTCGTCGTCATCTGGAGAAGAAGATACTGCGCCGCCGGAGCCGCCGGCGCGAATGTCGTTGAGCAGCTGCTCGATGCGATCCTGGCCGGCGATCGACTCGTCGTAGTGGAACTCGAGCTCGGGCACGCGCCGCAGCCGCAGCCGCGATCCGATCTGGCGGCGCAGGAACGCCGCGGCGCGGCCGAGCGCCTTGGCGGTGTTGGCGCGCGCCTTGTCATCGCCGAGCGCGGTGTAGTGGATGCGCGCGTGCTGGAGATCGGGCGTCACCGTGACGCGGGTGATGGTCACGAAGCCGATGCCCGGATCGTGCACGTCGCGCGCCAGCATCGACGCCACTTCGCTGCGGATCTGATCCGCAACGCGGTCCGGACGGGATCCCTGAGCCACCTACGCGGTCAGCACCCTTTCCATGGCGAACACCTCGATCACGTCGCCGACCTTGAGGTCGTTGAACTTGTCGAAGCCGATGCCGCACTCGAAGCCGGCCTTGACCTCGCTGACGTCGTCCTTGAAGCGGCGCAGCGAGCCGATCTTGCCCTCGAAGATGACGACGTTGTCGCGCAGCAGGCGCGCCTGGGTGTCGCCGGCGCGCGTGATGCGGCCTTCGCGGACCATGCAGCCGGCAATCGTGCCGAACTTCGGGACCTTGAAGATGTCGCGCACTTCGGCGACGCCGATCCGGGCTTCCTTGAACACCGGGTCGAGCAGGCCCTTCATCGCCTTCTGCATCTCGTCGGTGACGTTGTAGATCACCGAGTGCTGGCGGATGTCGACGCGCTCCCGCGCCGCGATCTCCTCGGCGTTGCGGTCGGGCCGGACGTTGAACGCGATGATGATCGCCTTCGACGCCGATGCCAGCAGCACGTCCGATTCGTTCACCGCGCCGACGCCGGAATGGATGATCCGGATCTTGACCTTGTCGTCGCTCAGCTTGCCGAGCGTGTCGGCCAGCACTTCGGCCGAGCCCTGCACGTCGGTCTTGACGATCAGCGGCAGCTCCTTCATGCCGCCTTCGGCGATCTGCGCCTGCAGCGACTCGAGCGTGAGCCGCGAGCCTTTGGCGCCGAGCGCCTTGGACTTCGACTGCTCCTCGCGGAAGGTGGCGATGTGACGCGCCTTGGCCGCGTCGGCGACCTGGAACACGTCGCCGGGCTGCGGCAGCCCCGAGAGACCGAGCACTTCGACCGGCGTCGACGGCCCGGCGGTCTTGGTCGGCTTGCCGCGGTCGTCGATCAGCGCGCGGACGCGGCCGACGATCGGGCCGGCGATGAACGTGTCGCCGACGGCCAGCGTGCCGTCCTGCACGAGCACGGTCGCGACCGGCCCGCGGCCTTTGTCCAGCTTCGCCTCGAGCACGGTTCCCGACGCGGTGCGCTTCGGGTTCGCCTTCAGCTCGAGGATGTCGCTGGAGAGCAGGATCATCTCGAGCAGCGTGTCGATGCCGGTCTTCTGGCGCGCCGACACTTCGACGGTGACGGTCTGCCCGCCCCATTCTTCCGGCATCAGGCCGAGCTCGGTCAGCTCGCGCTTGACGCGCTCGGACTGCGCGTTCGGCTTGTCGATCTTGTTGATCGCCACGACGATCGGCACGTTCGCCGCCTTGGCGTGATCGATCGCTTCCCGTGTCTGCGGCATCACGCCATCGTCGGCCGCGACCACCAGCACGACGATGTCGGTGACCTTGGCGCCGCGGGCGCGCATCAGCGTGAATGCGGCGTGGCCCGGCGTGTCGAGGAACACGATGTTCCGGCCGTTGATCGTGACGTGATACGCGCCGATGTGCTGCGTGATCCCGCCCGCCTCGCGCTCGGCGACGCGGGTGGTGCGGATCGCGTCGAGCAGGCTCGTCTTGCCGTGGTCGACGTGACCCATGACCGTGACGACCGGCGCGCGCGTGACGACGTCCTCAGCGCGCGATTCGCCTTCGTCGGCTTGCAGCAGCTCGTCTTCGAAGCTCTGCATCAGCACGTCGGCGCCGAACTCGCGCGCGATCATCGTCGCCGTCTCGGTGTCGAGCGCGGAGTTGATCGTCAGCATCAGGCGCTTCATCAGCAGCTTGGCGAGGACGTCCTTGACGCGCAGATCGAGTTTGTCGGCGAGATCCTTGACCGTCATGCCCTCGGCGAGCGTGATCGTCTTGGTGACCGGCGGCGGCGCCGCGGCGACCGGCGGCGGCGCCGGACGCGCATGCTCACGGCGCTGCGCGGCCGCCGGACGGCCGGTGCCGCCGGGGCGCTGCGGATACGACGGCCGCGACGGCATGCCGGGACGCTGCGGATACGGCTGTCCCGGACGCGGCGGCATGCCGGGCTGCTGCGGCCGCACCGGCTGCGACGGCAGCGGACGCGGACCGCCCATCGGCGGACGCGAGCTCGGATACTGCGGGCGCGGCTGTCCCGGAATGCCGGGACGCGGACCGGTGCCCGCGGGACGCGCGCCGGGAGCCGTCGTGCCGGCGCCGGCGGGACGCGCGGCGACGGGTGGCGCCGGCTTCGGCGGCGCGATCGGACGCTGCACGGCGCGCGGCGGCGGCGTCGTCGGCAGCGGCTGCGTCGGCGTGGTCGGACGATCGGTTTCGATGCGCAGACGCAGCGTCGGCGGCACGACGCGGCCCGGCGCCGGGCGCGGCGGGGCAGCGGGCGCCGGTGGCGCCGCTGGAGCGGCCGCAACGGGTGCGGGCGCTTCAGCCTCCGGCGCGGCCGGCGGCTCTTCGACGCGCGGCGTCGGTTGAATGTGCGCGTTCGGCGCCGGCGGCGGCGTCGTCTCGGTCTTGAGCCCGCGCGTCGCGACGTGCTGCGGGCGGCGCGGCTCGACGGGCGGTTCCGGCGGCGCCACCGGCGCGGGCGCGGCTTCGACCACCGGCTCTTCGACGACCGGCTCGGGCTCGGCGGCGATCGGCTCGGGCTCCGCGGCGGGCGCGGCGGCCGGCTTCGCCGTCTTCACCAGACGCGGCGGCGGCAGGACGGGCGCGGCCGGCTTGGCCGGCTCGGCCGCCTTCTTCGCCGGCGCGCTGGGCTTCTTGCCCTTGGCGACCGGCGTTTCGGCGAACATGTGCGCCGTCGGCAGCGTGATGTTGCGCTGCTTGGCGAGCCGCTCCACGAACTGGCGCGCGACCACTTCCTCGATCGTGCTCGAGGCGCTCTTCACCTCGATGCCGTGATCGCGCTTGAGCAGCGCGGTCACTTCCTGGCTGGTGGTGCCAAGCAGCTCGGCGATCTTGAAGATCCGGACAGTTGCCAACAGAAACCTCTATTCGATTTATTGCGCGTCGTTCGTCGTCGTATCCGCCGGCGTCTCGCCGCGCGCGGCGGCGAGAATCTTCTCGGCGGTCTTGCCGCCGATGCCGGGAATCGCCGACAGCTGCTCGACGGTCGCGGCGGTCAGCGCCTCGAGGGTCGCGAACCCGCCGTCGACCAGTTTGCGTACGGTTTTCTCGCCGATGCCGGCGACGGTGTAGGGCACTGGCGTGTCGGACTCGGGCGTCGCGGTCTCGGCACCGTCACCGCCGTCCGCCTTCGCCGCGTCCGCTTCGCCCTCCGCGGCTTCGGCGGATGGTTCGCCTGGAATTTCGAGCTCACCAAACTGGGCTTCGACTTCGCGGCGCTTTTCTTCTTCGCTCTTGATGTCGATGCGCCAGCCGGTCAGCTTGGCGGCGAGGCGGACGTTCTGCCCCTTCTTGCCGATCGCCAGCGACAGCTGCTTGTCCTCGACCACCACTTCCATCACCCGGTCGCCGTCGTCGACGATCGAGACGCGCTGCACCTTGGCGGGGCTGAGCGCGTTGGTGACGAAGGCGATCGGATCGTCGGAGTACTCGACGATGTCGATCTTCTCGCCGCGCAGCTCGCGGATGATCGACTGGACGCGCGTGCCCTTCATGCCGACGCAGGCGCCGACCGGGTCGACGTCGCGCTCGCGCGAGAACACCGCGACCTTGGCGCGATCGCCGGCCTCGCGGACCGCGCCGCGGATCATCACCGTGCCGTCGTAGATCTCCGGCACTTCCTGCTCGAACAGCTTGATCAGCAGCGCCGGATCGGTGCGCGACAGGACGATCTGCGGCCCCTTGGCGCTGCGGTTGACGCCCTTGATCACGGTGCGGACGCGGTCGGCCGGGGTGTAGCTCTCGGCGCGCGACTGTTCCTTGCGCGGCAGCACCGCTTCGATGCGGCCGATTTCCAGGATGATGTCGCCGTTCTCGAACCGCTTGACGGTGCCGTTGACGACCTCGCCGATGCGCTCGTTGTACTCGGCGAAGACGTGCTCGCGCTCGGCCTCGCGGACCTTCTGGAAGATCACCTGCTTGGCGGTCTGCGCGGCGATGCGGCCGAGCACCTCGGTCGGCTTGGGGAACTCCATCTCGTCGCCGAGCTCGATGCTGTTGGCGACGTCGTCGCCGTAGAGCGGCCGGTACATCTCGCGCGCTTCGGTGATCGCGATTTCGGTCGCCGGCGTCGTCACTTCCTCGACGACGGTCTTCAGCGCGAACAGGTCGACCTGGCCGGTCTCGGTGTTGAACCGGGTCTTCAGATTTTCGCCGGTCTTGTAGTACTTGCGCGACGCGGTCGCGACCGCTTCTTCGATCGCGCTGATCACCACGTCGGGCTCGATGCCCTTTTCCTTGGCGAGCGCCTCAATCGTCTGCTGCAACGGATTCGACATAATCTAGAATTCCACTTCCAAATTCGCCCGTGTAATCACTTCGTGCGGCACGCGGTGCGTTCGTCGATCGTCCGCGTCGATGAGCACGTCCTGCCCCTCGACGCCGGCGATCTTGCCCCTGAAGAATCCCTGGCCGTCGATCTTCTCGCGCAACACGATCTTCGCGAGCCGGCCGGTGAAGCGCGCGTAGTCGGCGAGCCCGCGCAGCGGCCGATCCAGCCCGGGCGACGACACTTCCAACGTATACGCCGTCGGAATCACGTCCTCGACGTCGAAGATCGCGCTCAGATCGCGGCTGACGCTGGCGCAGTCGGCGACGCTGACGCTGTCTTCTTCCTTCGCGGCCGGTCCGGGGCGGTCGATCTGGACCCGCAGCACCATCCCCGGGGCCTCGCGCCGGAACTGGACGTCGAACACCTCCAGCCCGTAGCCGGAGGCGACGCGCCCGGCGATCGCCCGCACCTTCTCGACGACGGTTTCCGCGCCCATAAACTAAAAAAGTGGGCACCTGCCCACTGGTCCTTACCCAAGGCCTTCGAATCCAAAATTATAGCACGGCCTTCGGCCGGGCTCAGGCAAGCCTTGGACGCGGCTCAGGCCAAGGGGCGAGCGATGAGGTCGTAATCGCGGGCGTCGACGATCTCGACCTCAGCCAAATCGCCGGGGCGGAACGCGGACGGGTCGCATTCGGTCAGAAACACGGACGCGTCGATGTCGGGGGCCTGGGTGGCCAGGCGGCCTTTCAGCACCAGATCGTGGTCCGACGAAGGGCCGTCAATCATCACCTGGACGCGCTGACCGATGCGGGCGCGCTGCCGCTTCTGCACGAGCTTTTTCTGCAGGCTCATGACGCGCGCGCGCCGCGCCGCCTTGGTCCGCGCCGGCACATCGTCGTCGAGCGCGTAGGCCGAGGTGCCTTCTTCGTGCGAATACGTGAAGACGCCGACGTGATCGAAGGCGTGATCCGTGATGAACGCGCAGAGCTCGTCGACGTCGGCCTCGGTCTCGCCCGGGAAGCCGACGATGAACGTGGTACGGAATGAGACGCCGGGAACACGTTCGCGGATCCGCGTCAGCAGCGTGTCGTAGCTCTGGCGCGTGCCGGGACGCTTCATGCGTTTGAGCATCGCGTTCGACGCGTGCTGCAGCGGTAGGTCGATGTAATGGCAGACCTTGTCGCACTCGGCCATCGCCGCCAGGGTTTCCTCGTCGATGGTGGTGGGATACAGGTAGAGCAGGCGGATCCACTCGAGTCCCTCGACGCTGTTCAGGTCGCGCAGCAGCCGGCCAAGCGCGCCGCGCTCCTTGCGATCGACGCCATAGAACGTCGTGTCCTGCGAGATCAGCAGCAGTTCCTTGACGCCGCGCGCCGCCAGCGCGCGCGCCTCGCGAACGATCGAGTCGCCAGGACGGCTGCGATACTCGCCGCGCAGCGTCGGGATGATGCAGAACGCGCACTTGTAGTCGCAGCCTTCGGCGATTTTCACGTAGGCGTAGTGCTTCGGCGTCGCCATCAGGCGCGGCGTGTCGGCGTCGTAGATGTAGGTTGGCAGCGCCCCCGGGTGCTGGGAGCTGGGTACTGGGAGCTGGGACGAACGGTAAAAGGTGAGCGGCGTCGCGCCGCCGCTGATCGCGCCGACGATTTCAGGAACTTGCCCGGTGCCAAGCACGGCGTCGATCTCGGGAATTTCTTTCTTGAGCTCCTCGCGATAGCGCTCCGCCATGCAGCCGGTGACGATCAGCCGCTTGCAGTTCCCGTCGGTCTTGTGCCGCGCCATCTCGAGGATCGTGTCGATCGACTCCTGCTTGGCCGAGTCGATGAACGCGCAGGTGTTGACGATCAGCACGTCGGCGTCGCCGGCGTCCGGCGTCAGCTCGTGGCCGGCCTGTTGCGACAGCCCGAGCATGACCTCGGAATCGACGAGGTTCTTCGGGCAGCCGAGCGAGATCATTCCAACTTTCACTCTTCATAGGATACTCGACATAATGAACTCGACTATGTCCAGCATCGATCGTGTCGACATCGCCTCCATCCTGAAGGGCACACTGCCGGTTGGCAGCGTGGTCACCGTCCGCGGCTGGGTCCGGACGCGGCGGGATTCAAAGGCCGGTCTCTCGTTCATCCACGTGCACGATGGGTCGTGCTTCGATCCGGTGCAGGTCGTCGCGCCGGCCGGCTTGCCGAACTACGAGAGCGAGGTCAAGAAGCTCACCACCGGCTGTTCGGTGATCGCGACCGGCACGCTGACCGCGAGCCAGGGACAGGCGCAGGCGCTCGAAATCCAGGCGCAGTCGGTGGAGGTGGTCGGCTGGGTCGACGATCCGGACACCTATCCGATTCAGCCGAAGAAGACGTCGTTCGAGTATCTGCGCGAGGTCGCGCATCTGCGGCCGCGGACCAACACGATCGGCGCGATCGCGCGCGTCCGCCACGCGATCAGCATGGCGATCCACCGCTACTACCACGAGCGCGGATTCTTCTGGGTGCATACGCCGATCGTCACCGCCAGCGATGCCGAAGGCGCCGGCGAGATGTTCCGCGTCAGCACGCTCGACATCGCCAACCGCGACGCGCTGCCGCGGCTGCCCGACGGCCGCACCGATTTCTCACAGGACTTTTTCGGCAAGGAGGCGTTTCTCACGGTCAGCGGCCAGCTGAACGTCGAGACCTACTGCTGCGCGCTCTCGAAGGTCTACACCTTTGGCCCGACCTTTCGCGCCGAGAACAGCAACACCAGCCGGCATCTCGCCGAGTTCTGGATGGTCGAGCCCGAACTGGCGTTCGCCGACCTGAACGACAACGCCGATCTCGCCGAGTCGTTCCTGAAATATATCTTCACGGCGCTGTTGACCGAGCGCGCCGACGACCTGAAGTTCTTCGCCGATCGCATCGACAAGGACTGCGTGGCGCGGCTCGAGCGGTTCGTCAACTCCGCGTTCGAGCGCATGACCTACACCGACGCGATTGCCGCGCTCGAGAAGAGCGGCAAGAAATTCGAGTTCCCGGTGCGCTGGGGCATCGATCTGCAGTCGGAGCACGAGCGCTGGCTGACCGAAGAGCACACCAAGGCGCCGGTCGTCGTGATGAACTATCCGAAAGAGATCAAAGCGTTCTACATGCGCATGAATGACGATGAGAAGACGGTGGCGGCGATGGACGTGCTCGCACCCGGCATCGGCGAGATCATCGGCGGATCGCAGCGCGAGGAACGTCTCGACTATCTGGACCGCCGTCTCGCCGAGATGAACCTCGACGCCTCGCACTATGGCTGGTATCGCGATCTGCGCCGCTACGGCACCGTCCCGCACGCCGGGTTCGGCCTCGGCCTCGAGCGGACGATCATCTATGCGAGCGGGATGGCGAACATCCGCGACGTGATTCCGTTTCCGCGCACGCCGGGACACGCCGCGTTCTAAAGCTTTCAGCCATCAGCTTTCAGCCAGCCATCAGCCTTTAGCCATCAGCCATGATGGCTTCGATCCGTTGGCGCGCGGCCTTGGCTCGCGCCAACGTCTGCTTGGTTGAACCGTTCGGGACGACCTCGAAGATGAACGGTCCGTCGTAGCCGATCTTCTGCACCGCCAGCAGCGTGCCCGCCCAGTCGATGCTGCCGTCGAAGGGCAGTAGATGATCGTCGCGGCGGCCGCGGTTGTCGTGCACGTGCGTCGTGATCACATGTTCCGACACGGTTTCGACTGCGTCGATCACGTCGCCGTCCAGGTGGGCGTGACCGAAGTCGAGGCAGATGCCGACGCCATCGAGATCATCCTCGACGAAGTGGACGATCGACCCGGCGCGCGACAGCTCGTTCGGGATCACCTCCACCGCGATCCGCACGCCGAGCGGCTCCGCGATCTTCATCAGCTCCTCGATGCTGCGCCGCGCCGCGGCGCGCGAGTCCGATGCGCCGCTCTGCGTCCGCGGGATGCCAAGATGCGCGACCAGTACTTTCACCGGCAGGCGCCGCGCGATGTAGAGCGCCTGCTCGGTTTCGCGCACCGCGCGGGCGCGCGCGTCGGGATCCGTGCTGGCCAGCGACAGCGATCCGCTCCAGCGTCCGCCGGTGAACGCTTCCGCGGTCGGCGCGTGAACGCTGCGGAGTTCGAGTCCGGCGTCAGCCAGCCAGCCCTGCAGATCCGCAATCGCCGACGGATTGTGATAATCGAAATGCGTCCGCGTCGCGTAAATCTCGACGCAGTCGAAACCGTGCGCCGCGATCTCGAGCAGATGCTCGCGGCTCAGGCGCTGTGCGTGGTAGAGGTGCGTGGAAATCCCGAACGGCCGTGTGCCCACAGATCGATATTATTCCAGGGCCTTCTTGTAGCGAGCGACCGCGGCTTGCGCCATCTGCCCCTCGATCACCAGGATGCCGCGCAGAGAGAGGAGCCGGTCGCGGAACCGCTCGACATCCGCTGCCGGCGCATTCCGGCTGTCCGGGTCGCCGTCGGCCGTGAGGTAGACGAACGTCGCCCCGACCGCCTCGAGCGCGCGGCGCTGCTGCTGGACGAAGAACTCCTGAAACGCGTAGAGCTCCGCATACTTCTGCACTTCGGCATAGTCCATGTGCGCCAGGGCGCCGGTGCGCTCCGCGGTCTGCCAGCTCGCCGAGTGCAGGTCCGGGAAATCGACGCCCAGCTCGACGGAGTGGATGTCGGTTTTCCTCGTCCGCAGAATCTCGTTGGCGAATTGCAGCGCCACGCCGATGTTCTTGTCGCGCTTCGCGAAGCTCGTGATCTCGTGCTCGACTTCGCGCTGGTTGTCGCTGATCTCGCGGTGGATGTTCTCGCGCGCTTCGCGAACCAGCGCGCGATCGCGCAGCGTTTCGCGCACGCCTTCGAGCGACAGCGCGATCAGGATGCCGGCGGTGATCGTGATCAGCTGGATGCCGAAGTCTTTCCAGGAGTGAATCGGGTGTGGGGGGTGGATATCCACCGGCGTAGTCTACGCCAGCTCGTCGACGTGGGCGGCGAGGATTTCCCGGAGCCGCGCGAACCGCGGGTACTTCTCGAGGTTGGTGCGCGCGTAGCGTAACGTCCGCGGGATGTACTGGATGTAGACGGTGTTCCGGCGCGTGATCGTCTGGTAGCCGAAGGTGCCGAGCGCCTTGAGGTTGCGCTGCAGCGCCATCAGATCGAAGCGCCGGCGGAACTCGTCCTCGGTGGCGGTGGCGGCGCCGTCGTGCATCTTGAGCGCGAGGAAGTAGGCGATCAGCTCGTTGAGGTCGCGATCGGTGATGTCCACGTACGAGTCGCGCAGCAGCGAGACCAGATCGTAGGTGTCGGGGCCCATGCGCGCGTCCTGGAAGTCGATGATGTGCAGGCTGCCGTCGCTCAACATCAGGTTGCGGCTGTGATAGTCGCGATGGCAGAGCACACGCGGCTCCGCCGCAAGCTCGCCGACAATTGCCGCAAATTCGGCCGACAACGCGGTACGCTCCGCCGCTTCGAACGGCGAGCCGCGATAGCCCTCGATGAAGTGTTTCGCGAAGAAGTCCAACTCCCACGTCAGCTTCTCGACGTCGAAGGCAATCCGATACGGCAGGAACTCATCCGACGCCAGCTCGCCGCCGCGGCGCTGCAACTGCTCGATCAGCGCCACCGCCTGCCGATACAGCGCCGCATGCTCCGCCGGCGTCGCCGCGCCGAGGTGCGCCTGCAGCGTCACGTCGCCGAGATCCTGCAGCGCGACGATGCCGAGCGCGTCGGAGTGGCCGAGAATCGCGGGGACGGGCAGCGGGATCCGCTGCATCAGCGTGCCGACGTTCGCGAAGGGCAGCGTCGCAAATTCGATCGGTCCGGCGTGCAGCGCCAGCACGATCGACGGACCGTCGGCGGGAATGATGCGGAAGTATTTCCGATCCGACGCGTCGCCGGTCAGCGGCACGACCCGCGGCTTCGCTCCGCCGAGACCGGTCTCGCTCAGGTAGCGATCGATTCGATCGCGGACGCCGTCGGCGGTTCTCAGATCGTTCATCGATGGGCTCGGGGTTCAGGGTTCAAGGTTCAGGGGAGACGCGAGCGTCGTGCCATCCTCTGCGCGCACGAGAATCTCGCGGCGGTGCGACTTACCCGCGGCGATGGTGACGCCGTCGGTGACGATGCATTCGTCGAGTTGCGCATCGGCTCCCACCGTCACATCGTCCCACAGAATCGATCGCGTGACGCGTGCGGACGCGGCGATTTCTACGCGCGCGCCCGGCGGCGGGCTAGCTGATGTATTGCCGGCGAATGCCTGCGAGGTGCGCCAATAATCGGCCGGCGTGCCGACGTCGAAGAACGCCGCATCCGAGATCACCGCGCGGACCGAGCCGGGCTGCGCCGCGATCAACGCGTCGTAGATGCCGCCGATCGAATTGGCGGCTTCGCCGGCTGCAACGCCGTCGAAGACGCGGCCGTCGACGACCTGGACGCCGATGTAGTGATACGACCCTTCCGCCGCCGGGCCGCGGCGCACGAAGCCGGTGACGTGGTTCTCGGCGTCGACGCGGACGCCGCCATAACGCAGAAACTCGCGGTTGGGCACCAGCGCCAGCGTCACGAGCGCGCCGGACGCGTCGTGCGCGGCCGCGATGCCGCCGAGGCTGACGTCGGTCAGCGTATCGCCGTTGATGATGAAGAACGTCCTGGCGCCGACAATCGGCCGGGCCAGGCGCGGACCGCCGGCGCTGCCGAGAATCCGCGGCAGCTCCCACGAGTAGCGGACGCGCGCGCCGAGATCGCCGCCGTCGCCGAGGCAGGCCGTGAGCGTCTCGGGCCGATGATGCAGGTTGACGACGAGATCGTCGACGCCCTGGCCGGCGAGCCACCGCGCGATGCGGCGCGCCATCGCTTCGCCGGCGACCGGAATCGCCGGCTTGGCGCGGACGTCGGTCAGCGGGCGCAATCGCGTCCCGAGCCCGGCACACAACACGAGCGCCTGACGGATCACGTGACCCTCATCTTGAACGAGCAGCCGCGGAGCGCCGGCGCACCGACGCCTTTGCCGAGGATCAGCACCTTGTGCGTGCTGCCCATGCCGCCGGGTACGACGAGCGTCTTCAGCGCGAGGCGGGTCCGCACGTCAGACATGTCGAGCGCGTCGACGAGGCCGAGCAGGAAATAGGTCTGATCGAGAAACCCGATCGTCGTCAGCCCTTCCTCTGCGGCGGCGGCGCGCACGCTCGTGAAGTCGACGTGCGCCGTCAGATCCTGTTCGCCCGGCCGCAGCAGCCACGCCGGCGTGCCTGGAGCCGCTTCCGGTCCGTCGCTGCGATGCTGCGCGAATGTCGTCAACGTTCCGGCCGAGTGTGAGGCGGAGTAGAGGTCGCGAGCTTCGTGGCCGTAGTCGATCAGGATGATGAAGCCGCGCCGCAACCGCCGCGCCGCATCGCGGACCCAGTCCACGGCTCGAAGATTGATCTCGACGCGCCAGCCGGGCTCGAGCCGCACGTTCAGCCGCGCGAGATAGTCAGCCAGCGCCGGCGTCGACGGCGGTCCTTCCACCGTTCGTAGGGTCGGGCCTTCAGGCCCGACCGTGAGGTCTTCAGGCCCGACCGTGAGGTCTTCAGGCCCGACCGCGGTGACGTACACCTCTCGCAACCCGTCCTCACGCATCACGACCTGATGCACGGGCATCGCGTCGAGCAGTTCGTTTGCGATCAGCACGCCTTCGAACGAGTCGGGAAGCGTGGGCCCAGAAGACGTCAGGCGGTCGGCGACGTCGCCGAGCGTCGCCGGCTGCGCGCGCCGCGCTTCGGGGCTCGCCTCGACGAGGTGCAGCCGAATCGATTCGTAGAACGCAGGATCGCGACGCTTCGCGGCGCGAAGGATGTCCGCCGACAGACGGCCGTTCCCCGCGCCGGCCTCAACGATGTCGAAATCTGGAATGTGGAATGTGGAATTCAGAATGCGTGACAGCTCTTCGAGCTGGACTTCCAGAAGCTCGCCGAAGAGCGATCCGACATCGACACTGGTAAAAAAATCGCCCGCGCGGCCGGAACGCTGGGCTGCGCGGGCGTAGTAGCCGTATTCAGGATCGTAGAGCGCGAGGTCCATGAACGCGGCCACCGTGAGGCGGCCGCGCTCCTGGATCAGATCGGCGATGCGCAACTATTCTTTTTTCACCGGCACGAAGACTTCAGATTCGCCGCGCCACACGCGCAACTGCGCGAGGCGGCCGGCCTGGACCTTCTGCAGCTCGCGCGCGGCCTCGACGGCGTTCGACACCGCCTTGCCGTTGACCGACAGGATCACGTCGCCCTGACGCAGCAGGCCGGCGGACGCGCCGTCCTGATCGACGTCGGTGACGACCGCGCCGGTGCGGCCCGACGGCAGGTGCAGGCGGCGCGCAATCTGCGGCGTCACCGGCTCGAGCGTGAGTCCGAAGCTGCCGGTGCCCTGTTCTTCCGGCGGCGGCTGATCGTCCTTCTGCGTGCTGCGGCGGCCCTGATTCTGTTCCGCCTCGAGATCGAGCTCGTCGACGACGACGTTGAGCGTCTTCTCGACCTTGTTGCGCAGCACCTTGATCGAGACGCTGGTGCCCGGCTTGGTCGCGACGACCATCTTCACGAGCTCGTCGTTGTTCGACACCGGCCGGCCGTTGTACTGGACGATCACGTCGCCCGGCTCCATGCCGGCCTTCAGCGCCGCGCCGCCCGGCGTCACTTCGGCGACGATCGCGCCCATCCGCTTGGTCAGACCGAAGTCCTCGAACCCTTCACGCGGCACCGCCAGCACCGAGACGCCGATCCGGCCGCGGCTGATCTTGCCGGTGTGCAGCTGCGGCAGCAGGTCGCGCACCGTGTTGCTCGGCACCGCGAAGCCGATCCCGATATTGCCCTCGCTGCGCGCGTTGGTGATGATCGCGGTGTTCATCCCGATCACTTCGCCGCGGACGTTGAGCAGCGGCCCGCCCGAGTTGCCCGGGTTGATCGCCGCGTCGGTCTGCAGCATGTCGTTCGAGCGGCCGTTGGTGACGCGGAAGGCGCGCGAGGTCGCGCTGATCACGCCGACCGTGACGGTGTGCTCGTAGCCGAACGGGTTGCCGATCGCCATCACCCAGTCGCCGGCCTCGACCTGCGACGAGTCGCCGAACTTCGCCTCGGGCAGCGCGTGGTTTGGCTTGTCGATCAGCTGAATCAGCGCGCTGTCGGTGAGGGCGTCGCGGCCGATCACCTTGGCCTTGTAACTGACGTCGGCCTCGTCGGCGTAGAGCGACACTTCGATCTTGGTCGCGTCCTCGACGACGTGATTGTTGGTGAGGATGTAGCCGTCCTTGCTGATGATGAACCCGGTCCCGGCGGCGCGCGTCGTCTGCTCGCGCTGGCGGCGGTTGCCGCCCTGGCCCTGGCCGCGGCCGCGCGGCGACGGCGCCTGGTCGTCGTCCTGCTGGCCCGGGTTGCCGAAGAAGCGGTGGAAGAGATCGTCGGGCTGCCCGCCGCTGCCGAAGAAGTCGGTCAGGTCCTGCGCCTTGGTCTTCATCTCGGTGCGGATGTTGACGACCATCGGCGTCGCCATCTTGGCGATGTTGCGGAAGGTCGAGGCGTCGAGCGGGCCGGTCAGCGGCGCGCTGTTCATCGGCGGCACCGCGATGGTCTGCGCCGAGGACGCCGGGGTGAGATCGAACCGCGACGCGATCACCATCCCGACGAACAGGGACGCGACGACGAGAAGGACAGCGTAGAAAGCCGTGGTCTTGCGGGTAGACATCGTAACGAACCTCCGGCGGGCCGTGCGGCCCGCCCTACACGAGCCTGAGAATCTCGGTCTGCAGCGGTCCGGTCACCGCCGCGTCGCGCGCGGCGACGACCATGTTGATCTCCGTCCGGACGCCGAAGTCGTCGAAGTAGACCCCCGGTTCGATCGTGAAGCCGGTGCCGGGGAGCAGCCGGCGATCGTCGTGGGTTTCGTAGTCGTCCATGTTGACGCCGTTGCCGTGCACGGTCTCGCCGAGGCTGTGACCGGTCCGGTGCAGGATGTTATCGGCATAACCGGCCTCGCGCAGCACCGTCGAGGCGGCGCGGTCGACCTCGAAGCCGCGGACCTCGCGGCCGGCGCGCGTCCCCTCCTGCACGAGGCGAATGCCAGCGTCGCGGGCGCCGCAGATCGCCGCGAACGCCTTGGCGTAGCGCTCCGGCGGCGTCGCGCCGGTGTAGCCGATCCAGGTAATGTCGGCGTAGACGGCGCCGGGACGATCGAGCTTGCCCCACAGATCGAGCAGCACGATCTCGTCCTTGTGGATCGGGCGATGCGTTGTGGCGGTCGGCAGGTAGTGCGGATTGCCGGCGTTCGCCGCGGCCGAGACGTTGGGATCGGAATCCGCGATCAGTCCCTCGTCGCGGAACCAGCCCGCCATCAGCTGCTGGATCTCGTACTCCGTCGTCGCGACACCGTCGCGCACTCGCCGCGCCACCGCGTCGAACGCGCGATCCTTGACGCGATACAGCTTGTCGGATGCCTGACGATGCGTCGCGATCGCGTCGGCGTCCCACACCGCCGAGAAGCGCTGAATCAGATCGCCCGACGACACGATGTCGACGCCCGACTGCCGTACCAGTTCGATCGTGCCGGCATCGACGCGCGACACGTACGGAATCGCGCACAGCGGCGAATACTCCATCGCGACGCGGCGGACGCCGGCGAGCAGCGTCTTCAGGCCGGCCTCGAGCTGATCGCGTCCCGCGTAGCGCGAGGTCGTGCCGGGCAGATGCGCGAGCGAATCTTTTTCAATCTTGTGAACCAGGCCGCGCGGCTGTCCGGTTGCGGGAATCAGGTAGAACCAGCGGCGGGTCGCGAGGTGGCCGCCCTGGCGGGCGACCGCGGTCACATCGGCGGCAATCGCGTTGGTGCCGCGGAAGTCGTAGAGCAGCCAGCCGTCGAGGCCGTCGGCCTTCAGCGCGGCTTGAACCGCGCCGATGTCGAGCCCGAGTGTCGCCTGTGGAGCAGACATCGCCAACCAGTATAATCGGTTCACGCCTGTTTACCTGCGCGTCCGCGATGCCACGCGCGCACTCGAAGAAGAGTAAAGAGTATGTATGCACGTGTTCGACTGATCGGGCTGAGCGTCCTGCTCGGCAGCGCCGCGTTGACCGCGGGTCAGGCCGCCGCGCCCGCTCAACAGCCCGCGCCTCCGCCGGGGCCGACACAGCAGCAGCCGACCTTCAAGGTGCGTGTCGACTACGTCGAGGTCGACGCCGTCGTCACCGACAAGCAGGGCCGCATCGTCCGCGACCTGAAGAAGGAAGACTTCCAGGTGCTCGAGGACGGGAAGTCGCAGGCGATCACGAACTTCTCGATGGTCGACATCCCGGTCGACAAGGACAACCGGCCGCTGTTCGCGGCCTCGCCGATCGAGCCTGACGTCAAGACCAACGAGAAGCCGTTCGACGGCCGCGTCTACGTGATGGTCGTCGACGACATGCACACGCGGTTCGGCCGATCGAATCGCGTCAAGGTCGCGGCCAAGCAGTTCATCGAGCGCCGTCTCGGCGCCAATGATCTGATGGCGATCGTGCACACCGCCGGGCCGTCGGACGCCAACCAGGAATTCACCAGCAACAAGCGGCTGCTGCTGGCCGCGGTCGACAAGACCAGCGGCCGCAAGCTCGATTCCGCGACCGTCAACAAGACCAACGAGTACTACCGCACGCGCGACATGCGGCAGCAGGGCGATCCGCTGAACGATCCCGACGACATGGAGCGCGGCTTCAACGCCCGCACCACGCTCGACACGCTGCGCAACGTCGCCGAGTGGTTCGGCTCGGTGCACGGCCGCCGCAAGGCGATCCTCTTCGTCAGCGAGGGCATCGATTACGACATCTACGACGTGATCGCGCCGAGCGGCTCGAACCACCAGAGTGCCTCGACGGTGCTCGACGCGACGCGCGAGGCGATCGGCGCCGCGACGCGCAACAACGTCGCGATTTACGGCATCGATCCGCGCGGTCTGACCGACCTCGGCGACGAGTCGATCGAGCTCGGCGCGTTCCCCGACGACACCTCGCTCGGCGTCGGCCCGGGCTCGCTGCAGAACGAGCTGCGGCTGTCGCAGGACAGCCTGCGCACGCTCTCGGAGGAAACCGGCGGCTTCGCGGTCGTCAACCGCAACGATTTCGCCACCGCCTTCGACCGCATCGTCGACGACAACAGCTCATATTACGTGCTGGCGTATTACCCGCCCGACGCGCGTCCAGGACGGACGCACAAGATCGACGTCCGGGTGACGCGGCCGGGGCTCACTGTCCGCGCCCGCAAGGCCTACCTGACGCCGAAGAAGGTCGATCCGCCGAAGACGACCAGCAACAGTCCGTCGACACCGGAGCTGCGCGACGCGCTCGACAGCCCGCTGCCGGTCAGCGGCTTGACGATGCACGTGTTCGCGTCGCCATTCAAAGGCGTGGCGCCGAACGCGTCGGTGCTGTTCGGCGTCGAGCTGCGCGGCCGCGACATGAAAGTCGAGCCGAACTCGAAGATCCTGCTCTCCTACATCGCCATCGACGCGAACGGCAAGGTCAAGGGCGGCAACACCGACACGCTGACGCTCACCAACCTGAAGCCGGAGTCGAAGGCGCGCATCGAGCAAACCGGACTGCGGATGCTGAACCGGATGGATCTGCCGCCCGGCCGCTATCAGCTGCGCATCGCCGCGCACGATCCCGCCGGCGGCAACGTCGGCTCGGTGCAGTACGACCTCGAGGTGCCGGATTACGCCAAGGCGCCGTTCAGCATGAGCGGTCTGGTCGTGACGTCGGCCGCCGGCGCGACGCTGCCGACCGTGAAGGCCGACGAGCAGCTCAAGCCGATGCTGCCTGCCGCGCCGGTGTCGCTGCGCCGGTTCCCGCAGAACGACGAGCTCGCGCTGTTCACGGAGGTCTACGACAATTCCGGAACGAGCCCGCACAAGGTCGACATCACTACCACGGTGACGACCGACGAAGGCAAGCAGATGTTCAAGACCGAAGAGACCCGCGATTCTGCGGATCTCGGCGGCAAGCGCGGCGGCTACGGGTACATGACAAGGATTCCGATGAAAGATCTGGCGCTCGGCAGCTACGTGCTGAAGGTCGAAGCGAAATCGCGGCTCGGCAAGACGCCGCCGGTCTCGCGTGAGCTGCAATTCACGGTGGAGGCGCCGCGCCCGGCGCCGTCGCGATGATCGCCGCCCTGCTCGCGGCGATTCTGATGCTGGCGCAACCCGCCGGCGACGGCCCGCGGACGATCGCCAAGGGCGATCAGAGCAACGTCGACGATGCGAAGCAGGTGCTGGTGCGGACCGAGGCTGAGTGGACCAGGCTCTGGAACCAGCACGCGCCGGATCATCCGAAGCCGGCGGTCGACTTTTCGAAGGAGATGGTCGTCGCCGTGTTCATGGGCAGCCGGCCGAACGCCGGCTTCAGCACGACGATCACCAGCGCGATGGCCGCCAACGGCGCGCTGATCGTGCGGTACAAAGAAACGGCGCCCGCGGCGGGCGCCGTTGCTGCGCAGATTCTGACCTTTCCGTTTCACATCGTCGCGATCACCAAGGCGCCGGTGACCGACGTGAAGTTCCAGAAAGACTAGCGACCGCTATTTTTTCTTCGGGGCGGCCTTCGTCGCCGCCGCCGGCTTCGCGGCCGGTTCCTTGTCGCCGCCGGCCGTCAGCTTCGGCACCGCGTGCGGCTTGACCGTGCCGTTGGCGTGCGTGAAGTTGTAGTTGTTCGCCTTCATCTTGGCGTTGTACGGCGTCTCGATCTTGATCGTGCCGACTTCGCCCGGTTCGAGGCGGTTGATGACGCCCTTGCTGCCGGTGACCAGTCCGCCGGCGGCGTCGTACCAGGTCTCGTCGATGGTCAGCCGGAGCAGCGGTCCGGGCGCGTTGTTCTTGACCATGATCGTCGTGACCACGGTGCCCTTCTCGTTCTTCGAGACCGGCTTGGTGAAGTCGACCTCCGCCTGGCCCTTGAAGGGCGGCGTGAACTTCTTGCCCGCGAGCACCGAGGTCATCGGCGGAGCGGCAGGGGTTTGAGCGTGGAGAGCGACGAAGCTGGCGCTCACAAGCGACGCGGCAATGATCAGGCGCGCGCGATTCATATAGTCCTCCGGGTAGAATTTTGCGGGGATTATATTACATCTCCCCATTCCAGTCTTCGGGCTCGGGCGCAACCGAGCGGAAGATCTCCATGTGCCACTTGCCGCCGCCCCAGGGCTCGATCACTTCCGCGGCGATGACGTCGACGAGGATTTCGGAAAACAGCCGCCCCTCGGGATCGCCCTCGAGGTGATAGGCGGGCTCGTCCCAGCCGAAGGTCGGATAGAGCATCAGCGTCAGGAACAGGTCGTAGCCGTCGTCGACGACGATCAGCTGACCGCAGGGACGCTTCTGGGTGGAGTGATAGATCAGGTATTTCTCCGCGCTCTGGGCGCGGATGTAGCGCTTGATCGCGAACTCGCGCGCGACGATCTCTTCGACGGCGATCTTCTTGTCCCAGCAGTCGCGGCAGTATTTCTCCTCGCCGCGCGGCTCAGACACGTCCTTGGCGCCGCACAGCGCGCAGCGCGCCTTGGCGACCGTGGTCTTGCGTGACATTACCCAATTGTAGTGGTTTTTCGCTCCAGGGCCGGTGCGTACATCCGCTGCGCGTATTCCTTGACCATCCGCCGCGCCGAGAAGCGCGGCGCGACGCTGCGGATCGCTTCCTTGACGGTCGCGACCCAGCGATGCGGCACGCCGGCGCGATCGCGGTCGTAGAACGCCGGGACGACTTCTTCCTCGAGCAGCCGGTAGAGCGCGGCCGCGTCGGCGGCGTCGACCGCGTCGGGGTTGTCCGGTGATGCGCCGCCGTCGATGACCCAGCCGTTCGCGCCGGTGAACCCTTCCGCCCACCAGCCGTCGCCGATGCTGAGGTGCGGCACGCCGTTGATCGCCGCCTTCATGCCGCTGGTGCCGCTCGCCTCGAGCGGCTTGCGCGGGTTGTTCAGCCAGACGTCGCAGCCCTGCACCAGGAAGTGCGCGACGTGCAGGTCGTAGTCGTCGACGAAGGCGATGCGGCCGCCGAACTGCGGATCGAGCGCGCGCTTGTAGACGCGCTGCAGATGGTGCTTGCCGATGTCGTCGGCGGGATGCGACTTGCCGGCGAAGATGATCTGCACCGGCCGCCCAGCGGCGTTGAGGATCCGCGCCAGCCGCTCGGGATCGTGGAACACCAGCTCCGGCCGCTTGTAGCCCGTGAACCGGCGCGCGAAGCCCAGCGTCAGCGCGTCGGGCTCGAGCAGCGTGCCGGCGGCGACGACGCGCGGGATGCCGACGTGCTCTTCGACCCAGCGCTGGCGCGCGCGCTCGCGGATGAACGTGAACAGATAGCGGCGCAGCCCCTGCCGCACGGTCCAGAGCTCGTCGTCCGGGATCGCGAGCACGCCATCCCACATCGACGGATCGTCGTGGCGATCGACCCAGTCGGCGCCGAGATAGCGCGAGAAGAGATCGCTGAGGTCGGCGGCAATCCAGGTCGGCACGTGCACACCGTTGGTGACGAAGGTCACCGGCCGCTCGGGTTCCGGGATGTTTGGCCACATCGGCGCGAACATCGCGCGCGTCACCTCGCCATGCAGCTGGCTGACCGCGTTGGTCGAGCCGGCGGAGCGGATCGCGAGCGCGGTCATGTTGAACTGATCGCCGCCGCCGTTGTCGTAGGCGCCCAGCGCGAGAAACTGATCGCGGTTCGGACCGAGCGTGCCCCAGCAGCCGGCAAGATGTTTTTCGACCAGGCTGAACGGAAACGCATCGTGCCCCGCCGGCACCGGCGTGTGCGTCGTGAACATCGTCGTGCGGCGGATCTCGTCGAGCGCCGCGTCGAAGCTCGAGCCGTGCTCGATCAAATCGCGGATCCGCTGCAGGACGACGAAGCCGGCGTGCCCTTCGTTGAGATGGAAGATGCCGGGGGTGACGCCGAGCGCCTTGAGCGCGCGCACACCGCCGACGCCGAGGATGATCTCCTGCTGGATGCGGGTCTCGCGATCGCCGCCGTAGAGCCGCGCCGACAGCTCGCGATCCCACGGCGCGTTCTCTTCGAGGCTGGTGTCGAGCAGGTAGAGCGTGACGCGCCCAAGACGGACCCGCCACACCGCCACCAGCACCGAGCGATCGCCGAGCGGCACCGCGGTAATGCACGGCTTGCCGTCGGGCGTCAGCGCTTCTTCGATCGGCGCGTCGGCCCAGTTGAGCCGCTCGTAGCTTTCTTCCTGCCAGCCTTCGGCGGAGATGTGCTGGTGGAAGTAGCCCTGCGGGTACATGAAGCCGACGCCGATCAGCGGCACGCCGAGGTCGCTGGCTTCCTTGCAGTGATCGCCGGCGAGTACGCCGAGGCCGCCGGCGTAAATCGGCAGCGACTGGTGCAGCGCGAACTCCGCGGAGAAGTAGGCGATCGACTGGCCGTTGGACGGCGGCATCGTGTTCGTCCACCAGGTGTTGTGCGCGGCGCGCGCCGCGTCGAGATCGGCGATGGCGCGATCGTAGGCGGCGAGGAACGCCGGATCGGCGGCGGCGGCGTCGAGCTTGTCGCGCGCGATCAGCCGCAGCATCTTCTCCGGGTTGTGCGCGGTGACGCGCCACAGGCCGTAGTCGATGCGGCGGAACACCGTCCGCGCGTCGGCGTGCCAGCTCCACCAGAGGTCGCCGGCGAGCTCTTTGATTCGGGAGATGCGTTCAGGGATCGATGCGGGGGTGGCGTCTGGGGTCATTGGTCACATGCGCCGACGAGGGCGGCGAACTTCGCGAGGTCGATGTTGCCGCCCGAGACGACGGCGACGACTTTTCCGGTGCCGGCGCGCCCGCTCAGCGCGGCGGCGATGGCGCAGCCGGCGGCGCCTTCGGCGATCACGCGGGCCCGCTCGGCGACCAGTTTCATGGCGCGCGCCACTTCGTCGAGTGAGACGACGATCGAGCCCGAGAGCGGGGCGAGCAGCGGCCACATGGTGTCGAGCACCGACTTGCCGCCGGCGCCGTCGACGAAGGAGGCCTTCCAGTTGTCGAAATACAGCGGCCGGCCGGCGGCGAGCGAGGCCGCGAGCGGCGCCGCGGTTTCCGGCTCCGCCGCGTAGACGCGCGTGCCGGGCTTCAGCTCGCGCGCGGCCGCGGAGATTCCTGCGAGCAGGCCGCCGCCGCCGAGCGGCGCGACGATCGCGTCGACGTCCGGCAGGTCTTCGAAGATCTCGAGCCCCGCCGTCGCGTTGCCGGCGATGAACCGGTCGTCGTCGAACGGGTGCACGAAGTGGCCGGTCATGCGATCGGAGTGGTGCGCGATCACGGTTTTCCAGGCCTCATCGTAGGTGGCGCGAACGATCGACGCGCCGAGCCGCTCGATGGCGCGGATCTTCGTGTCGGGCGCGGTGTCCATCACCATCACCGAGCAGCGGGCGCCGGCCTTGCGCGCCGCGAACGCGACGCCCTGCGCGGCGTTTCCGGCGCTGACTGTCCAGACGCCGTCCTTCAACTGCGCCGGCGTGAGCTGGCGCACGACGTTGTAGGCGCCGCGGATCTTGAACGAGCCAATCGGCTGCAGCGCCTCGAGCTTGAGATACAGCTCCGCGGGGCCAGGTCCGCCCGCGGGCAGCTCGACGCGGATCAGCGGCGTGCGGATCGCCGCGTGGTAAACGGCGCCGGCGGCATCGCGGATCGCCGAGAGCGGAATGTGGCGGGAGGACACGTGAGCCAAGAGCCTCGGATCGTATCTCGATTCCCGCGCCTCGTCCATAATTGGCGCCGTGCCACCAGTCGTAATCTCATCCGCAAACGGCCATCAGTTCAGAAACGGCGGCAGCGACACCTGCGTCGAGCGCGCGTTCCGGTTGATGACCGAGCCGGCGCCGCGCGACGTGCTCGAGGCGCTGATCGAAGGCGTGACGATCGTCGAGCTGGATCCCGGTGAGACGAGCGTCGGGCGCGGCAGCCTGCCGAACGCCGACGGCGTCGTCCAGCTCGATGCCAGCTGCATGGATGGTCCGAGCCGGCGCGCCGGCGCCGTGGCGGCGCTCGAAGGGATTGCCACCGCGGCGCGCGTCGCTCACGCCGTGATGCGCGAGACGCCGCATCATCTGCTGGCAGGGCAGGGCGCGCGCGACTTCGCGCTCGAGCGCGGGTTCACGACCGAGGATCTGCTGACGCCGCACGCGCGCGGATTGTGGATCGAGTGGCGGCGCCGGATGGATGCGCGTCCCGGCGCGGCGACGGGGACGCCGGCGGAGCGGATGGAGGCGGGCTACGCGATCGGCCTCGAGATGTCGCGCGAGTCGCTGATCGACGCCAACCATCTGTGGGGCACGATCAACTGCAACGCGGTCGGGCCGCGGGGCGAGATCTGCGGCGTGACGACGACCAGCGGCCTGGCGTGGAAGATTCCCGGACGCATCGGCGATTCGCCGATTCTCGGCGCCGGCCTCTACGCGCGGCAAGGCGCCGGCGCCGCTGGCGCCACCGGACGAGGAGAGTCGACGCTCTACAACCTGTCGTCGTTCGCGATCGTCGAGGCGATGCGCCGCGGCGCGCACCCCAAGGACGCGTGCATCGCCGCGCTCGCGCAGATCGTCGCAGACACCGTCGCGCCGCCGCTGCTCAACGCGCGCGGCAAGCCAAACTTCAACGTCAAGGTCTACGCGGTGAATGCGGCGGGCGAATTCGCCGGCGTCGCGATCTACGGCGGCGAGCACGTGCGCTACGCCGTCTGCACCGAGAACGGCGCCGAGCTGCGCCAGTGCGACGCGCTGCTGGACGGGTCTCTATGAAGCACCACGAAACACACGAAACAAGAAATTCTTTTTCGTGATCTTCGTGCCGACAAGATTGTTTTCGTGTCTTTCGTGGTTAATGCGGGAGCCAAAGCGTCTTCGCTGATTTTCGACGGATCACGAAACACACGAAACTGACCACGGCAAAACGGCACGAAAAACACGAAAGAAAACCTAAAACGTCCTTTTCGTGATTTTCGTGCCGACGAGCGTCTGTTTTCGTGTCTTTCGTGGTTAGCGTGTGGGTCCGAGCGTACCGTCGATGAACGCGGTCAGCTCGTCGATCGAGCCGTAGCCGAACGTCGTGCAGGCGGCGTCGTGGTTGCCGGTGATCAGCCGCGACACTTTGTCGCGGCGCGCCGTGTCGTAGAGGAGGACGACGCGCTGGCCGCTGACGCTGGCGCGGCCGAGGACGTAACCGACCTCGAACCCGACGCCGTAGCTCGATCCTGATGCCTCCGCGACGAGCACGTCGCAGGCGGTCAGCCATTCCAGATCGCGCCGATACACGTCACGTTCCGTGATCTGCGACTCGGCGCTCTCGACATCGTCTCGCAGCAGGTGCGTGGTGAGCACCTCGTGGCCGTGGTGCTGCAGCCGCTCGCAGATCGCGCGCCCGGCCTGGACGCCGCCGCGATCACCCCGCACCGTGCATGCAAGGTAGATTTTCATTTCTTCAGCAGCTCGCGCACGCGATCGATCGGAATCGCTTCCGCCGTGCCGATCGCCGAGCGCACCGTCGTCGCCTGGAACAGCGCGTTGTACACGGCCTCTTCGGTGGCTTCGAGCGCGGCCTCGAATAGCGGGGAAGTGGCGTCGGTCGGGAGCGTTGTGTGGGCGCGCGCTGCGGTTTCGTTGAAGCGGGCGCGCATCTCCGGCGACGTCGAGAATGCGATTGCGAAATCGCCGCTGCCGTTGCTGTAGGACGAGCCGGTGCGCGCCAGGCCGAAGATCGCTCGCGCCGCGAGCCGGCGCAGGTCGCGCGCGTCGAGCGGCGCGTCGGTCGCGACGACCAGCATGCAGGACCCGTCCCCCGACGCTCGATCGAGATCGGCGAGAGCGAAGGGGGCGCCGCCGCGCGCGCGCGGCGGCTGCAGCGTGCGGAAGATCGGCACGCCCGCGATCGTCAGGTTGCCGCCGAAGTTGGTCTGCGTCAGGACGCCGACCGTGTAGCCGCCTCGCTCCGAGGGCAGCTTCCGTGACGCGGTGCCAATGCCGCCCTTCCAGCCGTAGTTGATCGTCCCGGTGCCGGCGCCGACCGAGCCCTCCGCGACCGCGCCGCTCGCCGCGCTGGTGATCGCGTGCATCACGTGCTCGCGCGTGACGTGCAGCCCGCGGATGTCGTTCAGCCCGCCGTCGTTGGTCTCGCCGACCAGCGCGTTGACCGATCGGACCTGCTCGTTGCCCGGCTGCGCCAGCGTGTAGCGGACCACGGCGTCCATCGCGGTGCCGACGCTGAGCGTGTTGGTGAGGACGATCGGCGTCTCGATCGTGCCGAGCTCGTTGACCTGCGTCGAGCCGGCGAGCTTGCCGAACGCGTTGCCGACGAACACCGCGCCGGCCACCTTGTCCTGAAAGACGTTGCCGCCGTGCGGCAGGATCGCCGTCACGCCGGTGCGGACGCGGTCGCCCTCGACGATCGTGGTGTGCCCGACGCGCACGCCGTCCACATCGGTGATCGCGTCGCGTGCGCCGCTCGGATACACGCCGACGACGATGCCGAGATCGCGAGCCCGCGGCCGCGTCTGTCCACCGACGATCAACGCAGAGCCCGTTGAAATCGCGGAGACACAGATAACCCAGAACAATCTCTGCGGTCTCTGCGATCTCCCCGGTTTTTTCTGGTCCGTCGTCATGCCTTCAGCGCCGCCAGCTGCGCCGCCATGATATCGAGCCGTTTCAGGATCTCCTCGTGCCGCGTGGTGTCCTGCGTCGGCGTCTTCCCGAAAAACGCCAGGCTGCCGTTCGGGTCGAGCTCCGCGCGATCGACCTCGGCCAGCGATCCGAAGCCCTGCTTGTGCGCCGCGGCCTCGAGCTCGAGGACGCTGATCGCCTCTTTCTCCAGGCAATCGGTCTTGACGATGCCGTTTTCGATCAGCATGCGCGAATCGCCCTCGATCAACCGTTCGAGCCGCTCGTGACGCGACACGAACCGGACCAGGATGTAGTTGACGAGCAACAGCGTGGTCGCGCCGATGACGCCGCCGGTCACGGTGTTGTCGTCACCGATGATCGCGTTCTGGACGGTGTTGGACAGCGTCAGCAGCACGACCAGGTCGAACGGATTGAGCTGCGCGAGCTCCCGCTTCCCGGCCAGCCGCAGGCCGACGATCAGGAAAGCGTAAACCAGAATCGGCCGCAGGATCTTTTCGGCGATCGGCAACCCGAGCACGAACATGTTGTGCCATATCTGCGTGGTCATGGGGCATTATGGAGTCTGTTGCGTAAATTAGGTATTAGCGCCGCGGGTGCCGTGATCCTGTCGCTCGCCGCGCTCGGCATCAGCTGCGCGCGCGTGCCGCCGCCGCCGTACCCGCTCGCGTTCGCGATCGACGCCGCGTCCCCGCGGCTCCTGGTCACGTCCGAGGAGGTCGCGGTTCCCGCGACGCTGATCAACACCGGCAACCGCGCCTGGGATCCCTCGCGCATCCACCTCTCGTATCACTGGCTGTGGATCGTGCCGCGCGAGCTCGCGCACCGTTCGCGCTCGGTGCCGTTCCACGACGGCATCCGCACCGACCTCACCGACGAAGTGCCGCCGGCGGCGCGACTGTCGGTGCAGGGCCGGATCCTCGCGCCGGCGTGGCCCGGCGTCTACTGGCTGCAGTGGGACATGGTGGAGGAGGGCGTCACCTGGTTCGCGCAGGTCGCGCCGCGCCAGGCGCGGACGCTGGTCATCGTCGTGCCGCCGTGGGCCTACGTCCTTGCGCCGGCGCCCTTGCTGCTGCTGTTGCTGGCGCTGTTCGGACGGCGCCGCTGGGCGCATGCCGATGTCGCGTGGTGCGTCGCGATGCTGCTGGTCAAGCCGCTCATCCTTGCCCACGAGGCGCTGCTCGAACCGACTGCCGTGGCGTTGTGGCTGATCACCGCGTTCGCGCTGATCATCCCGAACCTCGCGTGGCTGTTCGTGCCGCGGCGCGTGCGCCCGATGCTGCTGGTAGGATTCGGCATTTTCTGTTCGCTGCTGATCCTCGCCGACGTCGTCTATTACCGGTTCTTCGGCGACGTGCTATCGGCGCCCGCGATGCTGGCGGCGCGGCAGACGGGGCATGTGTGGGGATCGGTCGGCAGCCTGTTCACGCCCGGTCTGCTCTGGCTGGTGGTCGACTGGCCGTTTGCGATCTGGCTCGCGGTGAGGATGTGGCGCGATCCGGGCGAGCCGGTGCCGTTCACGTGGCGAGTGTCGGCGATGTTCGCGGAAATCTTCGCGCTCGCGCTGTCGGCGCTGACGCTGTCGATGCCGCGCGCCCTCGCCTCGACTCCACTCGATCAGATGTTCCGCGCCCGCTCCGTCGTCGAACAGCTCGGCCCGTTCGGGTATCACGCCTACGACACGTGGAACTACGTGCGGTCGACGTGGCTTCGCCCGCCGGCGACGCCGGCGCAGGTCGACGCTGCGGTCGCGTGGCTGCGCGAGCGCGCGCCGCTGCGCGCCGGGGGGCGATCGTTCGGCGCGGCACGCGGCAGGAATCTCATCGTCGTCCAGGTCGAATCGCTGCAGGACTTCGTCGTCGACTTTGCGGTCGACGGCCAGGACGTCATGCCGCACCTGCGCGGCTGGACCGCCGACAGCCTGCGCTTCACCAACGTCACCGACCAGACCAGCGAAGGCCGCACCTCCGACGCCGAGTTCACCACGATGGCGTCGCTGTTGCCGCTGGATCACGGCGCGGTGGCGTTCCGCTATCCCGGCAATCACTACACCGCGCTGCCGCGCGTGCTGACCGAGCACGGCTACGCGACGCTGTCGGCGGTTGCGTTCGAGCCCGGATTCTGGAATCGGCAGGTGATGCACCCGTCGTACGGCTTTCAGCAGACGCTGTTCGAGCCGGATTTCCAGATGACCGAGCAGATCGGCTGGGGGCTGAACGATCACGACTTTCTTCAGCAGATGGTGCCGCGGATCGAAAAGCTGCCGCGGCCGTTCGCCGCGTGGCTGATCACGCTGTCGCTGCATCACCCGTTCGAATCGTTTCCGGACGCGCACAAGGTGCTGAAGCTCGGCGCGCTCGAAGGCACATCGCTCGGCAACTATCTGCACACGATGCGGTTCTTCGATCAGGCGCTCGAGGATTTCCGGACGACGCTGGCGCGGGATGGGTTGCTGGACGACAGCCTGCTCGTCGTCTTTGGCGATCACGACGCGGGCTTCACGAAGGACGCGTCACTCGCTCGCACGATCGGCATCGGCACTGACGCCGCATCCTGGACGCTCAACGATCGGGTGCCGGTGTTTATTAGGGCAGGTGGGGCGGGTACGGCAGGTGGGGCGGGTGGGGCAAGTGGGGCAGGTGCGGCAAGCGGCGCGAGCGGAACGGTCGATCTCACCGGCGTGCGCGGGATGCCGGCGGGGCAAACCGATCTGGCGCCGACGATCCTCTCGCTGCTCGGCATCGACGCGGCGCCGCTGCCGTATCTCGGCCGCAATCTGCTCGGCGTTGAAGCCGATCGGCCGGTGCCGCGTCCCTACGGTGACTGGCTCGACTCGCGTCACCTGTTCGTGTCGGGCGCCGCCGACAGCGCCTGTTACGATCTCGGCCGCCGGCTCGCCGGGCCAGCGGCGGACTGCGCGGCGCAAGACGCACTCGCGCGTCGCGCCCGCGATCTCTCCCGGCTGATCGTGCTCGAGGATCTGCAGCAGACGCTGCGCGCGCGTCTCGCGGTTCATCCGAATCCGTGAGTACAATGCTTCGCGTTCACATGCGCGTTGCCGTCCTCGTCGCCGCCCTGATCCTCGGATCGTTCACATCCGCCGCGTTCGCGCAGGATCCGCCCAAGCCGCTCCCCTGGGTCGTGGTCGATCTCCACGCGTCGATTCCCAGATTTCCCACCGATGATCCGGAGCTGGCACTCAGCCGGGACATGGTCGTCGCCGAGCTGCCCGGCGCCGGACTCGGCGCGCAGATCGGGCTGCACATCTATCCGCTGAAGACGCGCGTGATCACGCTCGGCCTCGGCGGTCAGCTGATGATGGGGCGCGCCCACCAGACGCCGTTGAAAGGCGCGACGGCGCCGGACGGCGTCACGCCGCTGCGCGCGGCGGAGACGACGATCACGTCGTTCGCGCCGGAGCTGTCGCTCAATTTCGGCAACGGCTCGGGGTGGAGTTATCTGAGCGGCGGCCTGGGGCAATCGATCTGGTCGCTGTCCACCGAGGATCTCGGCGGCTACCCGCCCAACCAGGACAAGCTGAAGACGCTGAACTACGGCGGCGGCGCGCGCTGGTTCATCAAGCCGCACCTGGCGTTCAGCTTCGACGCGCGCTTCTACGTCATCAGCCCCGGCTTCGCGTACATCTTCCCGGCCACGCCGCGGACGACGCTCTTCATCATTGCTGCCGGCGTTTCGCTCAAGTAGCGAGCCGTTCCCCAGGACTCAATACAGAGAGAAAGGCGGATAGTCGTCGACGAGCAGGAGGAAGTACGCCTCGACGCGGATCAGCCAGCGCAGCGCGCCGACGCCGAAGTCGTAGAACGGCTGCGGGTACTGCCCGGTGAGCAGAATCGCAATCCAGGCGATGAACGAGGTGATCCACCACGCGCACAGCACGAAAAACAGCGCGATGAAGTGCGGGATGGTGAGGATCAGTCGCAGCGCGACGGTCAGGCGATCGCGTTCGCCGGCCGGCGGCAGCGCGAACTTCAAGGCGATCGGGTAGGGGCCGTCGCCGAACGGCGGATACGGATCGGCGAGCAGCATCAGATAGGCGAGCGAGCGGACGCGCCAGCGCAGGTAGAAATGCGTGTAGCGGCGGATCGGCGTGTAGTGCTCGCTGGAGATGATGATCGTGAACCAGCTGAAGATCGCGAGCACCAGCGCGATGCCGCCGAGCAGGCCGCTCTCGCCGCCGAACGAGATCAGGTCGCCGCGCCGCTGATTGGCCGCGAACCCGAGGCCGACGCCGCCGACCAGCAACAGGTGCGGGATTGCCAGGATCAGGCGGCCGGCGACGGTCGCGCGATTGCGATCGTGCAGTTGCGGCTCGACCGACAACGACACCGGGTGTGGCATGGCGCTCATCATAGTGTGCGATGATGCGCGGCGTGCGCATCATTGTCGCCGCCGTCCTCGCCGCATCGGTCTTCGCCGCCGCGGCTCCCGAACCCGTCGAGCGCGGCACGCTCCGCCTGCACTACGTCCAGAAGCCGATCGGCTACGAGCGCTACGAGGTCACCCGTGAGGGGGACGCGCTCGCGCTGACGTCGGATTTCGACTTCACCGATCGCGGCGGCCGCGTCCAGCTCGCGGCGACGCTACGTACGAAGACGGATTTCACGCCGCTGTCGTTCAACGCCAGCGGCAAGAGCTACCGGTTCGTCAACGTCGACTCGGACGTCCGCATCGACGGCGCCGAAGCGGTCGTCAAGGCCGACGGCACGGAGGCGCGCGTGCCGCTGACGGCGCCGTTCTACACCGTCGACGGCTACGCGCCGTTCGCGGCGCAGATGTTCCTGCTGCGCTACTGGAAACAGCATGGTGAGCCGCGCGTCATCCGCACCGTGCCCGGGCTGCCGGCCAACGACGTCTTCATCGAAGCGCGCGGCCGCGAAGCGATCCGCCTCGGCGAAACCGTCGTCCGGCTCGAGCGCTATTCGATCGACGGCGTCGTCTGGGGCCGCGAGGCGGTGTGGCTCGACGAGCACGGCGCGCTCGCGGCGGCAATCACGCGCGCCGGCGGTCTCAGCTTCGAAGCGGTGCGCGAGGATCTCGAGCCGGCGCTGGTCGGGTTCGTGCAGCGCGCGACCCGCGATCGGATTGCGGATCTCGAGCTGATCTCGCGGCGGGTGCCGCCGCTGAAGAGCGGCACCTACGCGATGGTCGGCGCGACGATCGTCGACGGCACCGGCCGTCCGCCGATCGCCGACGGCGTCGTCATCGTGCGCGATGGACGGATTGCCGAGGTCGGGCCGCGCTCGGCGATCACCATTCCGGGGGATGTGCCGACGGTACCGGTGGCGGGCAAGACGATCGTGCCCGGCCTCTGGGACATGCACACCCACGTCACGCAGATCGAGTGGGCGCCGGTCTATCTCGGCGCCGGGGTCACGACCGTGCGCGACATGGGCAACGAGTTCGAGTTTCTCGTCCCGTTCCGCGACGCGATCGCGTCGAAGCGCGCGGTCGGCCCGCGGATCCTCGCGGCCGGCCTGATCGACGGCGGCGGACCGAACGCGTTCGGCGTCTACTACGCGACCACGCCGGAGGAAGCGAAGCAGGTGGTCGGGAAATATCACGACGCCCGATTCCAGCAGATCAAGATCTACAGCCTGATCACGCCGCCGATGGTCGAGGCAATCACCGCGGAAGCGCACCGGCTGGGCATGACCGTGACCGGCCACGTCCCGAACGGGATGACGATCGAGCAGGCGGCCGCGGCCGGCATGGATCACGTCGCGCATCTGCCGATCCGCGGCGAGGCCGATTCCGACGAGGTGAAGAAGACGATCGCGTTCCTGCGCGATCACAAGACGGTGATCGATCCGACGCAGTCGTGGAACGAACTGCTCGGCCACGCGGTGGGGACGCCGATTGCGGCCTTCCAGCCTGGCGTGTTGAAGATCCCCGCGCCGCTCAACCGCGTGTTCTCGAATGCCGGTGCCGCTGGCATCGACGCGGCGACGGCGCGAACGCGGCTCGAGCGCGGCCTGCGGATCGTCAAGGCGCTGTTCGACGCCGGCGTGCCGATCGTCGCCGGAACGGACGAAGGCATCCCGGGGCACAGCGTGCATCGCGAGATCGAGCTCTACGTCGAGGCGGGGCTGACGCCGATGCAGGCGCTGCAGGCGGCGACGATCGTGCCGGCGCGGGCGATGAAGATGGACGGCGAGCTCGGGACGATCGAAGCCGGCAAGCGCGCCGACATGGTCGTGCTGAACGCGAACCCGCTCGACGCGATCCGCAACATCCGCAGCGTGCGCTGGACGATCAGCGACGGCCGCGTCTACGACGCGCCGGCGCTGTGGCAGAGCGTCAGGTTCAGGCCTTGAAGGCTTCTAGAGTTCTAGGGTTCTACTTTGACGCGAGATAGCGTTTGCGGGCGCGGACGATGAGATCCGGCTTCGACGCCTTCACGGTGAGATCGTGCATCTTGCCGTCGAGTTTTTCTGGCGTGAAGCCGAGCGCGTACTGCTGGTGCAGCTCGTTGGCGACGCGCGCGAAGGTCGTGGCCAGGTTCATCGGCGAGCTCAGCTCGAAATAGCCGCCGCCGGTCGCCGCGGCAATCTTCGGCAGGCCTTCGTCCGGCCCTTCCATCTGCATGCGGCCGCCTCCGCCCGAACCGCCCGCGCCCGGGAAGCCGCCGCGAGCGCCGAGGTTGCCGAACGGGTTCGGCGCGCGGCCGCCGGCCATTCCGTTTTCTCCCGCCAGCCCGATCGCGTAGACCATGATGTCGTCTTCCTCGGCGCGCTTCATCACGTCCTTCAGCGACTTGTTCTTGCCGGAGAAGTTCAGCGGTGCGTCGACGCCGTCGGTGAAGACGAGAATCACACGGCGGCCCTGCTCGACCAGCAGCTTGTCGATCCCGCGATCGACGGCGTTCCACAGTGGCGTCGGTCCTTCACCCTGCAGCTCGCTCTTGAGAATCTTCGTCAGCTTGTCGCGATCGGAGGTGAAGTCCTCGGGATCGATCTGGATGTACTTCGAGAAGCTGCCGATCCGCGCCTTGTCCTGCGGCAGCATCTCGCGCACGAACGCCTCGGCGGCACGCTCCTCGAGATCGAAGTTCGGCTTCATGCTGCCGCTGCGATCGAGCAGCATGATCAGCGTGATCGGCTGGATGTCGCTGGAGAAGAGTGTCAGCGGCTGGCGCTTGCCGTTGTCGTCGACCGAGAAGTCGTCCTTCTTGAGGTCGGTGATCAACCGCCCTTGCGCGCTCGTGACGGTGGCGTAGATCGCGACGGTGCGGTTGGCGGCGCCGAACGTGGGCGGCTGCGCCTGGCGTGCCGCCAGCGGAATACTGGCGAGCAGCGCGAGCAGCGGGGTGAGGCGGCCGATCGAGCGGAGCATGGAATCCGTGCGTCTTTCCGGCGCTGGCACTTCTGATTCTAACGCGTCGGGCTAGCTCTCGGCGGTGAAGTGGCGGCCGCGGGTTTCGGGCCCCAGCCACATCAAGATAATCACAAGGGCGCCCGAGCCGGCAATGCAGGAGGCCATCGCCGTCGACAGCGGCAGCCCGCGATCCTGGAGCAGTCCGACCAGCGTCGGCGTGAACGAGCCGATCCCGGCCCCGACGTGATACGCGAACCCGGCGCCGACCGCGCGCGCCACGGTCGGATACCGCTCGGTCAGATAGCCGGGCACGACGCCGAAATTGCCCGCGCCGAAAAAGCCCATCGCCAGCGCCCCGGCCAGCAGCAGCGGCGTGCTCTGCGTGAACACGTAGATCGGCACCGCCAGCACGCCGATCAGCGTCGCGATCGTCGCCGCGCCGCGGCGGCCGAGCGCGCCTTCCGAGATCCGCCCGAACGCGATGCCGCCGGTGATCCCGCCGATGTTCAGCATCGCGAGGTACGGCAGCGTCGGCCGGTGCATCTGCGTGATCAGCGTCGGGTACCAGTAGGTGATCGAGTGGTACATGAACAGGAACGCGCCCATCAGCAGCGACGTATGCAGCGTCGTCCAGATCAGATCCGGCGAGAACAGCCGCAACAGCGACAGCGAATCTTTCTGGCTGTGTTTTTTCAGATGCGCCTGGCGATCCAGCCAGACCGGGCTCTCCTTGATCCCCTTCATGATGAAGAAGACCAGCAGCGCCGGCAGGATGCCGATCCACATCATCCAGCGCCAGCCGAGATCGGTGCCGTGATTCAGCTGCGGGTAGACGAACTCGAAGACCAGCGACGAGAGCAGGAACCCCATCGAGTAGCCGCTCTGCATCAGCCCCGAAGCGGTGCCGCGCAGATGCGCCGGCCAGTGCTCGAGCGTCAGCGGCATCCCCGCCGCCCACACGCCGCCCATGCCGATCCCGAACAGCGCGCGGATCGCGAACAGCATCCGGAACGAGGTCGAGAAGCCGCCGAGGAACGAAAACATCGAGTACCACAGGATCGAGAACATCAGCGGGCCTTTGCGGCCCCAGCGATCCGCGGCGGTGCCGGCGCCGATGCCGCCGGCGACACGGAAGATCAGCGTGATCGTGCCGAGCGATCCGACCAGCGCCTTGTCGACGGTGAAGCTGCGCTGGATGTCGACGAGGAGAAACGTGAGGATCGTGAAGTCGAACCCGTCGAGCATCCACCCGAGGTAACAGCCGAAGAACGCTTTCCACTGCGTGGGCGTGACGTCGCGGTACCACGCCCCCGCGGGACGCGCGCTCTGGGCATCGAGGGACACATGGGCCATGTGCCGCGATGATAGTTCAGATGCGGATGAAAATCCGTCGGCGCGACAGCTCGCCGAGCACCAGCCCCCACAACGCGACGTAGGCGATCGCGTAGCCGAGCGACGCCGCTTCCGAGCCGCAGCATGGGCGCAACCACGGCACGAAGACGCTGCGGTAGACGATGCCTTTGAGCGATCCGCTGGCCGGAACGACGACGCGCGTCAGGACCGAGTCGAGCCCGACCGACAGAAAATACGCGATCAGCGGATTCCGTCCATAGGCGGCGAGCGGACGCGACCAGCCGCGCCAGCCGCACACGTCGACGAGCCAGTGAAACAGCGCGAGCGTCTGCGCCGCGAGGCCGGCGCTGAACAGCGCGAACGAGCTGGTCCACAGGTTCTTGTTGATCGGAAACACGCGGCCCCACGCGAGGCCGGCAATCGTGGCCGCGAGTCCGGCAGCGAAGAGCCACGCGCTGTGATGCGGCTGCCGGCGATCTTTCAGCCAGTCGCCGGCGAAAACACCCGCCATCGCCGTCGCAATCGCCGGCAGCGTGCTCAGCATGCCCTCTGGATCCGACCATCGGGTCAGCAGGTGCCGTCCGAGGATGGCGCGATCGAGCCAGGAAGCGAGATTGCCCTCCGGCGTGAGCACGCCGGCGCCGGCGCCCGGCACCGGAATCAGCGTCAGCGCCGCCCAGTACGCCAGCAGCGCCGCGACGACGGTTCCGATCTGCATGCGCAGCGATCCGCGTTCGGTGAGCCACGCGACGACGACGAACACGATCGCGATCCGCTGCAGCACGCCGGGAATCCGGAAGGTCGCGAGATGCAGCGGCGGCGCGGTTTCAATCGCGTTCAGCAGCAGGCCGAGGGCGAACAGGATCAGCGCGCGGCGCGCCACATGCGTGCCGATCGGCCGTGTCCCGCGGCGGCGGGCCAGCGCGAACGGCACCGCCGCGCCCATCGCAAACAGCAGGAACGGAAACACGAGATCGGTGAGCGTCCAGCCGTTCCACAACGCGTGATCGAGCTGCGGGTAAACGGCGTTCCAGGTGCCGGGCGTGCTGACGAGGATCATCGCGGCAATCGACAGCCCGCGAAAGACGTCGAGTGATTCCAGCCGCTCCGATCCCGCAGTCATCGCCTATTGATCACAACAGGGGCTGCGGCGGCTCGGCAGGACGACCTTGAACGGCCGCGGCCGCGAGAACACTTCGTTGCTGCGCGCGAAGCCCTCGAGGAACCAGTCCATCACCCGCATCTGCGTCGAATAGCGGCGCAACGCCTGCCGCTTGTTGCGGATTTCGGCCGGCGTCATCGCCAGGCGCATCCAGCCCGACGCGCCGCCGCGCAGGTGCGGCGGCGGTTCGAGCGGCGGATCGTCGTCTTCGAACGGCCACGAGTACCAGTGGATGATGTAGTTGACGACGTCGGTCTCGTACTCCGGATGGACGCGGCGGACGTCGGTGAGCGAGTCGGCGAGGAAGAACCACGCCGCGCAGTGATCGGGGTGCTGATCCTCCTGCCGCGGCACCGCGATCATCGTCGGCTTGAAGTCGCCGATAATCAGCGCCAGCTCCTGCGACAAGTCCTCGCCGCGGAACTTCGCCGACGGCATCAGCATCTCGGACTTGTCGGGGCGATTGCGCCGCGTGTACGGCGAGCGATACGCGCCGCGCCGCGGCGACCAGTAGATGCGCGTCAGCTGACACAGCCCGCCGTCCGGGTAGCCGAGGAACGTCTGAAAGGCGCCGGGCAGTCCGAGACGCACCAGCGCGTTGCGCGCCTCGCGGCGCCGCTGCTTGCCGTAGCCGAGGTAGTCCCTCACCGTCGGCTTCAAGGTGTGATCGGTTTCCATCACGCCTTCCGGATAGCCCTCGCCGTCGGTGAGATAGACGACGCGCACCGCGCCGCCGGTCGAGTGGACGCGCTGCATCAGCCCGCCGGCGCCAAGCACCTCGTCGTCGGGATGCGGCGCGATGACCAGCAGCCGCGTCGCCTCCGGGACGTCGAGCACCGGTGGCGGCGGCGGTGGCTTCGGCTTGACCGCGCGCGCCTTCGGCTTTCCCTTCGACTGGCTGGCGGCAGGGCGCGGCGGCGCGCCCTGCGCGCTCGGCGACAGCAGCAGTGCCGTTGCCGCCAGCGCGATCAGCGTCAGGTGTCTCATCGAGTCGGCGTCGACGAAGGCGGCACGATGCCTTTCATGCGCAGATACGTGATCATGTTGCCGTAGTGTTCGTTGTCGTGGGTGACATTGAGCAGCATCACGCGGAACGGCGTGTCGCGCCGCGTCGCCGACAACGGCGCGATCGTTTTCGGATCGTCTTTCGCCGCGGCGTAGGCGGCGTCGCAGTAGGCGTTCGATTCGTTGATCGCCTTCACCAGGTCGGCCTTGGCGGTGGTCTTCTCGAAGTCGACCTTCTCCATCGGGTTCGGCTCGCCCTTGAGCGGTGCGCAGAGCAGGTAGTGCTCGTTGGCGAGGTGGCCGACCAGCTCGCCGAAGCTGCGCACCTCCGGTGTCGGTTTGAACGAGTAGTTCTCGGCCGGCATTTTCTCCGCGGAGGCGGCGACATACCGCTTCACGGTGTTCCAGCTGCTGCGCACCGTCCCCGTGTAGTCGGGGGTGGCGGCCGGCGTTTGCGCCGTCGCCAGCGCCGCGGTCAGCATCATCAGCGTCGTACAGGTCATCACGGTTTTCATGGGGCTCCTTTGAGCAGCGCGTTCACACGCTGCTCGAGATGCGCGACCGCCTTCACCGCCTGGGTCGTCGGCGCCCGGTCGGCGCCTTCGACGACGTCGTAAGCAGTCGCGAGGTCATTGTTCAGGGAGATAAGGTCCGCAGCGGGATTAGGGGTCAGGGATTGGGGATTAGGCGCTGAGAGCGCAGAGATCGCGGCGAACGTCTTGTTCATCATCGCGGCGAGCTTCGTCGCGAGCGTGAATTGCTGATTGAGACCGAGCGGTGTAATCGTCGCGCGCGGATCCATTTTCAGCGTCAACCGCTCGCTGAGCGTCTTGCCGCCGGCCGTCAGCTTGACGACGTAGATGCCGGGAACGGCGAGGACGCCGAGCGGCTCGATCGGCGTGTCGCCGGGAATCGCGGAGATGGGGAAGTCGCGCTGCACGGCGCCGGGCGGGGCATAGCGCAGATCCCACACGAAGCGATGGGCGCCCTGGGCCGCCGACAACCGTTGTGGCGGGCGGGCCCAATACATCGGCACGTTGAAGGCTTTCTCGTCGAGCGGCGCGGCGTTGTCGGCACTGGAAAAACGCCGCACCAGCGCGCCGGCCGCGGTCGAAATTTCCAGCGTCACCGGTCCGGCGGCGTCGCGGTCGAGCACGTAGTCGATGATCGCGCCGTCGGGCGGATTGCGGGCCGCGGGAATTTCTGGCGGCAGCGGCGTGTCGGTCCATTGATCGCGGCGCAGGCGATACGCGAGCTGCGGCGTGAACAGAAACGCAGGGCTGAAGCCCTGCGCCACACTCGAAGCGGCGCGGGGCTTCGGCCTCGCGAGCTGACGCAGCGGCGTCATGTTGTCGAGGATCCAGAAGCCGCGGCCGTGCGTCGCGATCGCCAGATCGTCACCATGCACGATCAGATCGCGGACCGAGGTCTTCGGCAGGTTCAGCGACAGCGGCTGCCAGTTGTCGCCATCGTCGAACGACACGTAGACGTCGCGCTCGGTGCCGGCGAACAACAGGCCGCGCGTCTTCGGATCCTCACGGACGACGTTGACCGGCGCGTCTGGCCGGAGCCCGCGCGTGATCGACGTCCAGGTCTTGCCGCTGTCGCGGGTGCGGAAGATCAGCGGCGTCAGATCGTCGGCGCGGAACCGCGACACCGACACGTAGGCGGTGGCGGCGTCGAAGTGCGACGGGTCGATCTGCGTCACCTTGCTCCACGACGGCAGGCCTGGCGGCGTCACGTCCGACCACGCCGCGCCGCCATTCTTCGTTACGAAGATCGCGCCGTCGTCCGATCCCGTCCAGATCACGTTGACGTCGAGCGGCGACGGGCCGATCGCGTAGATCACGCCGCGATGCTCGGCCTTGGCTGCGTCGGCCGCGTAAACGCCAAGCGACGCCGGCATCTCACGTTGGCGGCGCGAGAGATCCGGGCTGATCGTCGTCCAGCTGCGGCCGCCGTTGATGGTTTTGTAGAGGAACTGCGTCGCGAAGAAGAGCACGTGCGGATCGGCGGGAGAAAACAAAATCGGCGCCGTGCGCACGAACCGATCCTTGCCGTCGCGAATCACGATCGGCCCGACGTTCTGCACGTCGCCGGTGCGCTCGTCGTAACGCGTGACCTTACCGCCGAAGATGATGCCGGGGTGCAGCGGGTCTGGCGCCGCGTAGCCGTATTCCTCGACGCCGACGGTGTGCCACTCCTTGAACGTGATCGAGCCGTAGTCGCTGCGCGAGGCGACGCCGGCCGATCCGCTTTCCTGCTGCCCGCCATAGAGCCAGTACGGAAAGCGATTGTCGGCGGCGACGTGGAACATCTGCGCGGTGGGCTGGTTGTACCAGGAGCTCCAGGTCCGTCCGCCGTTGACGGTGATCGTCGCGCCTTGATCCGCGGCGATCAGGATGATCTGGGGATTGGTCGGATTGATCCAGATCGTGTGGTAGTCGTCCCCGCCGGGCGCGCCTTTGATCGCCGTGAACGTGTTGCCGCCGTCGATCGACTTGTAGGTCGAGGTGTTCGCGGCGTAGACGACGTTCGAGTTGGTCGGGTCGACGCGGACGTTGGCGAAGTCGTCGCCGCGGCCCCAGACGCGCGCTTCGCTGTTGGTCTGCGTCCAGCTCTCGCCGCCATCGTCCGATCGATACAGAGCGGAGGTTCGCGCGGTGACCCAGGCGTAGATCCGCTTCGGATCGGTGCGCGCGATGCCGATGCCGATCCGGCTCAGGCCGTCGGCGAACGACGGCAGGCCGCGCGTCAGCTGACGCCAGGTCGTGCCGCCGTCAGTGGACTTGAACAGACCGCTGGCCGGGCCGCTGTAGGCGTTGTTGTACTCCCACGGTCCTTGTCGCGCCGCCCACAGCACCGCATACACGGTCTGCGTGTTCGAGGGATCGAACGCGAGATCGATCGCGCCGGTGTTCTCGTCCTTGTAGAGCACCTTCTCGAACGTGGCGCCGGCGTCGGTCGAGCGGTAGACGCCGCGTTCGGGGTTCGGGCCGTACGGATGGCCGAGCGCGGCGACGAACAGCCGCGACGGGTTGGCCGGATCGACGATGATCGCGCCGATCTGCCGCGCCTCGCGCAGGCCGAGATGCGTCCACGTCTGGCCGGCATCTTCCGATCGGTAGATGCCGTCGCCGACCGAGAGATCCGGCCGCTGCAGCCCTTCGCCGCTGCCGACGTAGATGACGTTGGGTTGTGACGGCGCCACCGCGACGGCGCCGATCGACTGCGTCGGCTGATCGTCGAAGATCGGGTTCCAGGTCAGGCCGTAGTCGGTCGTTTTCCACACGCCGCCGTTGTTGACGCCGATGTAGAAGACGTTCGGCTGCTGCGGCACGCCGGCGGCACCGACGGTGCGTCCGCCGCGATAGGGCCCGATCGGCCGCCACCGCAGCGCGGCATAGCGCGACGGATCGACGGTCTGCGCGGCGGCCGGCCAGGCGGCCGCACACGTAAGCACGGCGGCGAGCAGTCGTTTCACGCTCAACATTATGTGCCGTCCCGCCAACGAACGCTTCTTCCGCGTATCCCGTCTAAGCGGCACGGAGGGGATGAGATGGACGCCGTGCTTCAGGATCTTCGCTATGCCTTGCGGTCGCTGCGCCGGCAGCCGGCCTTTGCGCTGCTCGCCATCGGCACGCTGGCGCTCGGCATCGGCGCCAACGCCGCGATTTTCAGCGCGGTCAACGCCGTCCTCCTGCGCCCGCTCGACTACCGCCAGCCGGACCGCATCGTCGCGCTGACCAACCAATGGTTGAAGACCGGCCGGCGCGGCTCCGTCTCCGCCCCGGATTTTCATGACTGGCACGACACCACCCGGTCGTATGCGGCGATGGCGTACTACACCTACAGCCTCGACTTCGAGACCAGCGTGAACGTCGACGGCGTTGCCGACTACGGCGCGGTCGTTCTCGTCACGCCCGAGTTCTTCGACGTCTTCGGCGTCGACGCGCTCGTCGGCCGGCACATCTCGCGGACCGCGTCAGCCGGCGACGCGCCCGCGGCCGTGCTGAGCCACGAATTCTGGCAGCGGCGGTTCGGCGGCTCGCCGAGCGCGATCGGCCGCACCGTGTCGTTCGGCCAGCGCGCGGTAACGATCATCGGCGTGATGCCGCCGGGATTCAGCTTTCCCGGCCGCACCGACATCTGGTTCTACCCGTCGGCGCAGCCGGAAACCAGCTCGCGCTCCGCGCACAACTATCGCGTCGTCGCGCGGCTGAAGGACGACGTCGGCGTTGAACAGGCGCAGGCCGAGCTGTCGGCGCTCGCCGCGCGATTGTCGGCGGCGTATCCGGCGTCGAACGAAGGCAAGAGCGCCGCGGTCGTGCCGTTGCGTGAACAACTCGTCGGCGACACGCGGCCGACGTTGTACATGCTGTTCGGCGCCGTCGCTCTGGTCCTGCTGATTGCGTGCGCCAATGTCGCCAACCTGCTGCTGGCGCGCGCGACCGGGCGGACCAGCGAGCTCGCCGTCCGCGCCGCGCTCGGCGCCGGCCGCGCGCGGATCGTCGGTCAGCTGATGATCGAAAGCCTCGTGCTGGCGGCGGTGTCGGCGGCGATCGGGTTGGGGCTGGCGCGCTGGGGCGTCGCCGCGTTCGTCGCGCTCGCGCCGGCCGGCCTGCCGCGCGCCGCGGAAATCGGCATCGACGCCCGCGTCCTCGGATTCACGCTCATCGCGTCGGTCGCTGCGAGCCTGTTGTTCGGCGTGCTGCCGGCGATTCAGGCGTCGCGCGTTGACCTCAACGGATCGCTGCGCCAGGGCGGACGCGGCGCCGCGGGCGGCGGCGGCGGGCGATTCCGCGGGGTGCTCGTCGTCGCCGAAGTGGCGCTCGCGGTCGCGCTCGTCGTCGGCGCGTCGCTGCTGGTGCGCAGCTTCATCGCGCTCGGCCGCGTCGAGCTCGGGTTCTCCAGCGACCGCGTGCTGGTCGTGAGGACCACGGTGCCGGCGAGCGATCGCGAGAGCGCGCGGCGGGCGACCAACACCTACCGCACGCTGCTCCCGCGTCTCGCCGCGCTGCCCGGCGTCTCCGCCGTCGCCGGCGTCCGCGGATTACCGGGCACCGACACGCACTCGAACGGCGGCTACTGGCTCGAGGGCGGTCCCGGTCCCGAGGTCGCCGGCGTCACCGCGCCGCAGGCCGTCTTCACCGTCGTCACGCCGAATTACTTCCGCGCGATGACGATTCCGTTGAGCCGCGGCCGCGATTTCACCGATGGCGACGGCGACGATGCGCCGATGGTGGCGATCGTCAACGAGGCGCTGGCGCGGCAGGCGTTTCCCGGCGTCGATCCGATCGGGCGCAAGATCATGTGCGGCCTCGACTCCCTGAAGTTCATGACCATCGTCGGCGTCGTCGGCAACGTGCGCGAATACGATCCGTCGGTCGCGCCGCTGCCCGAGCTCTACATGCCGTACCGTCAGCATCCCGGTTACGGCTCGTCGCTGACGCTGGTGGCGCGCACGGCCGGCGAGCCGATGGCGCTCGCCAACGCGTTCCGCGAAACGATTCGCACCGCCGATCCGGAAGTTCCGGTCCGCGCGACGACGATGACCGAGACGCTGGCGGCGTCGGTGGCGACGCCGCGCTTCCGTACGCTGCTCGTCGGCACGTTCGCGGCGCTCGCCCTCGTGCTGGCGATCGCGGGGGTCTACGGCGTCATGGCCTACGCCGTGAGCCGGCGCACGGCGGAGATCGGCGTGCGGATGGCGATGGGCGCCGCGTCGCCCGACATCCTGCGGCTGGTGATGGGGCAGGGGCTGCGGCTCGCGGCGGCCGGCATCGCGCTGGGATCCGCGATGGCCTACGGCCTGGCACAACTCCTGAGGGGGATGCTGTTTGCGGTCGCTCCCGCGGATCCGGTCGTCTTCCTTGCGGTGCCGGCGGCGCTGCTGCTGACCGCGGCGGCAGCCACCGCGATCCCCGCGCTCAGGGCCTCGCGCGTCGATCCGATGCAGGCGCTGCGGGCAGACTAACGTGCTAAATTAGGGCCTCTAAGGGAGGCTTGATGAGGAACGCGTTACGCCTGCTGCCGCTCGCGCTGGTCGCCTGCGGTCTGCTCGCGAGTCCGGTCCACGCCCAGACCCCGAGCGCCGAGCTCAAGGTCGGGGATGCGGCTCCGGACTTCACGCTTCCGGGCACCGACGGCAAGACCTACAGCCTGAAAGATCTCAAGGGGCACTGGGTCGTGCTGGGCTGGTTCCCGAAGGCGTTCACCGGTGGTTGAACGGCCGAATGCAACTCGCTCCGTGAGAGCGGGGGACTGATTCGCGCCTTCGACACCGCCTACTTCATGATCAGCGTCGACACGCCCGAGGACAACAAGGCGTTCGCGCTGAAAGAGCACGCGGATTTTCCGATGCTCTCGAACCCGGACAAGAAGGTCGCGTTCGCGTATCAAGTGATTTCGCCCGACACACCGCCGGAACGCCAGTTCGCGAAGCGCTGGACGTTCTACATCGACCCGAGCGGCAAGATTGCCTTCATCGACAAGGCGGTCAAGCCGGCGACGTCCGGTCAGGACATCGTCGCGAAGCTCGAAGAGCTCAAGGTACCGAAGCGCAAGTAAACCTCTGACGATCGATGCAGCCGCGGGCGCTCGCCCGCGGCTGCCGCTTCACCCCGCCACAGAATCATCGTTCCGATCGCGCCGCGAACGTTTATCCGCGGATTTCGCGGATTACGCAGATGGACGACCGCTGCCGTGCGACGCGGTGAACGGCGCTGCGATCACGCCTGACTCGACGTCCGGCTCCGGCCGCGAAGCGGCCGGACGGCGCGACGCGCAGGTCGCGCGAACATCGAGCCGATGTCACGCTTGCCCGGCTCGTGTTCACGCGACCTGTGCGTCGCGAGCGCGGCTGCGCCGCGCCGCCGGACGTCTCGGCTCCGCGTAATCCGCGTAATCTGCGGATGACCGTCTCGAGCAGCAGCGGCTCCTACAGCGCGGCGCTCGGGATCACTTGTTCATCTCGTTCCACCGCGCCAACAGCTTCGCCAGCGCGGCGCGGCGGTTCGCCACCGCCGCGCTCAACTGCGTCGTCGGCGTCACGTCGGCACCCTGCAGCAATCCCATCAACTGATTCATCGATCCGATCACGCTGTTGAACGTGTCGGGACCGTCGGCGGCCGCGCCGCGTCCGCCGGGCTGACCTTCGAGCGCCTGCAGTTTCGCCGCCGCGTCGCCGGAGAGCGACGCCCGCTTCGCGCGAATCGCCTCCAGCGTCTTCTGCGCCTCGATGATCCCGTCGTACAGCTGCTTCGAGAGCGTGAACTGCTGCGTGAGCCCGAGCGCCGGCGTCGTCACGCGCGGGTCCATCTTCAGCGTCAGCGGCTGCGTGTAGCTCTTGCCGTCGACGGTGAGCTTCACCGTGTACTGACCGGGCGGCGCCCACGGGCCTGACGGCGCCGGCACGGTGTCGTGCGGCACCGCGGCGATCGGCAGCCCGCCGCGGCCGCCGCCGCCACCGGGAATCGGCTGATAGTGCACGTCCCAGAGGAAGCGATGCATCCCGGCCGCGCCCGACAGGGTCTGCGGTGCGCGATACCAGTAGAGCGGCACAGGCGCGGTCTGGTCGGTCGGATTCTCGTTGCGATCCGTGCTCGAGTAGCGGCGCACCGACTTGCCGGCGGCGTCGAGAATTTCCAGCGTCACCGGACCGGACGCCGCGGACGCGAGCGCGTAGTTGATGATCGCGCCGTCGGGCGGATTGGTTCCGGCGGCTTCGTCCGGCGGAATCGGCGTGTCGGTGTTGGTGTTCTGCCGCACCCGATACGCGGTCTGCGGCTTGAAGAGGGTCGCAGGACTGAAGCCCTGCGCCACATCACCCGTGGCGCCGGCCTTTAGCCCCGCGAACTCCCGCAGCGGCGTGATGTCGTCGAGGATCCAGATGCCGCGGCCATGTGTGCCGGCGATCAGATCGTCGCCGTGGACGATGACGTCGCGGATCGACGTGGCCGGCATGTTCAGCCGCAACGACTGCCAGTGCTCGCCGTCGTCGAACGAGACGTAGACCTCGCGCTCGGTGCCCGCGAACAGCAGGCCTTTGCGTTTCGGATCCTCGCGCACCGCGTCGACCGGCGCGCCGTCGGGGATGCCGTTGACGATCGCCGTCCAGGTCTTGCCGCCGTCGTGCGTCCGATAGATGTGCGGGCGCATGTCATCGAGGCGCAGCGTGTTGATCGCCGCGTACGCGGTCTGCGCGTCGAAGTGGCCGGCGTCGACGATCGACACTTTCATGAACGGTTTGAGATCCGGTGGCGTGACGTCGTGCCACGTGGCGCCGCCGTCGGCGGTTGTTTGAATCAACCCATCGTCGGTGCCAACCCAGATGCGATTGATCGCCAGCGGTGATGGCGCCACCGTGTAGATCACGCCGCGCTGCGTCGGCTTCGCCGTCTCGGCGCTGCGATACTTGCCGATGCTGGCCGGCGCCTCCCAGGTCGTGCGCGTCAGATCCTTGCTGATCTGCGTCCAGCTCCTGCCGCCGGTCGCCGTCTTCCACAGCGTGTTCGACGCGAAGTACATCACGTGCGGATCGACAGTGGAGAAGGCGACTGGCGCAGTGCGCAGCGTGCGGAAATCGGCGGGGCGTACCGGCGTCGGCGCGATGTTCTGCACCTGGCCGGTCTTGCGGTTGTAGCGCGTCACCTTGCCCCCGTAGATGATGTCGGCGTTCAGCGGATCGGGCACCGCGTAGCCGTACTCTTCGACGCCGACCGGGTGCCACTCGCGGAACGTGATCATCCCGTCGCTGCCGCGGCTCGAGACGCACGCGGATCCGCTCTCCTGCTGCCCGCCGCAGACGCGGTAGGGGAAGCCGTTGTCGGCGTTGACGTGATACATCTGCGACGTCGGCTGGTTGTACCAGGAGCTCCACGTGTCGCCGCCGTTGACGCTGATGATCGCGCCCTGATCGCTGGCCAGCGCGATGATGTTGGAGTTGACCGGGCTGATCCACGGCCGCTGATAGTCGTCGCCGCCCGGCGCGCCGCGCAGCGCAATCCAGGTCTTGCCGCCGTCCTTCGATCGGTAGCTCACCGTGCTGGCGATGATCACGGTGTCGGGATTTTTCGGATCGACCGCCGGCACCGGCAGATCGCCGCCGCCGATACGGCCGGCCGGACGATTGTCCTGCGTGATCTGGGTCCAGCTGTCGCCGGCGTCGTCCGAGCGGTAAATCCGCACCGTCTGCGGGTTCGCGACCGTCGCGTAGATGCGGTTGCCGTCGCTCGGCGCGACCGCGATATCGGCCTGCACGATGCCTTCCGCAGGCAGGCCCTTCGTCAGCTGATGCCAGGTCGTGCCGCCGTCGGTCGACTTGAAGATGCCGCCATTCGTGCCGGCCCACGCGCCGTTCTCCCACGGTCCTTGCCGCTGTTCCCACAGGCACGCGTAGACGATGTCGGGGTTCTTTGGATCGAATTCTAGATCGGACGCGCCGGTGTTCTCGTCTTTCGACAGCACCTTCTGGAACGTCGCGCCGCCGTCGGTCGAGCGATAGACACCGCGCTCCTCGTTCGGACCGTACGGATGTCCGAGCACGGCGACGAACAACCGGTTCGCGTTGCGCGGGTCGACGATGATGTATGGGATCTGCTGGCCGTCGCGCAGTCCGAGATGCGTCCAGGTCTTGCCGGCGTCAGTGGATTTGTAGATGCCATCGCCGACAGAAAGATCCGGCCGCGCCAGGCCTTCGCCGCTGCCGACGTAGATGACGTTCGGATCCGACGGCGCGACGGCGATCGATCCGACGGAACCGGTCGGCTGATCGTCGAAGATCGGCATCCACGTGCGGCCGAAGTCGGTGGTCTTCCACACGCCGCCGTTGACCGGCGCCATGTAAAAGACGTTCTGATTGCCGGGCACGCCGGTGATGGCCTTGGTGCGGCCGCCGCGGAACGGCCCGATCGGCCGCCATTTCATCGCGCCGCCGAGCGCCTTCACGTCGGGACCTTGCGCCGCGGGCCGGGCCGGTGCGCCCCATGTGAAGGCGGCGACCACGAAAGCTACCCCAGCCGTAAACGCGAGCGATCGTCTCACTTCGGTCCTCCTGCCGGCGGATACTGCCGGGCAACGTTCTTGCTTTCTGCTAGCAACTAAGCCCCATCAGCGCTATTGGTGCATGGTTCGGCTTTTTTAGAGAGTGCTTGTTGACCGAAAACCATACACCTGAGTTCGCGCTGAGGATCAGGCTGAAGGCAATGCCGAATCCCGGGGAATTCGACGAGTTCGATCTCAGCCACTTCCGGCCGGGACAGGTGTTCGTCGTCCCGGCCCGGCTCGCGTCGATGTTGATCATCTCTGGCTATGCCGAGTTGATCGACGACCATCCGGCCCGTGCCGAGGCTGCCGATTTCGGCCACCCGAAGTTCCCCAAGCGCAAGTAGCAACGGCTCGTTTCGGACCCGCCGCCTACTTCTCCCACCCCTTCGAGCGCTGCAGCGCCTCGGTCCATCGAGCGCGCAGCGCCCCCGCCGCCGCCTTCGGCATCGCCGGTTCGAAGCGGCGATCGACCCGCCACTGGCCGCTGACGTCGTTGACCGATTTCCAGAAGCCGACCGCGATGCCGGCGAGATACGCCGCGCCAAGCGCCGTCGTTTCGGTGATCGCCGGCCGCACCACCGGGACGCCGAGCACGTCGGCCTGGAACTGCATCAGCATGTCGTTGGTCGCGGCGCCGCCGTCGACGCGGAGCTCCTTGAGCGGGATGCCGGCGTCGGCCTTCATCGCGTCGAGCAGATCGGCGACCTGGTAGGCGATGCTCTCGAGCGCGGCGCGCGCGATGTGCCCGCCCGACGTGCCGCGCGTGATGCCGACGATCGTACCGCGCGCGTACGGATCCCAGTGCGGCGCGCCGAGGCCGGCAAACGCCGGCACGAGATACACGCCGCCGTTGTCGGAGACGCTCGCCGCGAGCGGCTCGATCTCGGGCGCGCTGCGGATCAATCCGAGACCGTCGCGCACCCACTGCACGACGGCGCCGCCGATGAACACGCTGCCCTCGAGCGCGTATTCGGTCCGTCCGCCGATCTGCCACGCCACCGTCGTCACCAGCTGCTGCTGCGAGCGCGTCGGCGTGGTGCCGATGTTCTGCAGGAGGAAGCAGCCGGTGCCGTAGGTGTTTCTTTCCAGCACATTGGGATCCTAAGCTTAGAATTCCACGTGGACAAGTTGTCGCGGCCGCTTCTATAGTGTCACCTAAATACTAGTGACTCCAGCGTAACTGGACTGGCCACAGTTAGGCCGCAAATGTAATCACACTGGCTCACCTTCGGGTG
>JADMIO011482791.1_pt1 | contig 58139 bp, 56 predicted proteins | sample 8958161 | NCBI WGS metagenome assembly JADMIO01 (sample SAMN16585339, study PRJNA669376) | soil metagenome | isolation source: Crop rotation soil | place: USA: Cullars Rotation, Alabama | collected 2011
GTTGGAGAAAAGAACTCCAACAACAACAATCTCTTTTTTGCTGTCAGCATGCTCGGTGGTTGTTGGAGAAAAGAACTCCAACAACAACAATCTCTTTTTTGCTGTCAGCATGCTCGTTGTTGTTGGAGTTCTTTTCTCCAACAACCAGTGCCAAAGCCTACCACGATCCCGGATACTATTCTTTGATCACTTTGCCCGTTACCGTATTTCCCTTGCTGATGATATGGTAGAAATACATTCCTGATGGATATGAATTGATATTCACAGGAACAGTGGCATGACCTTCGACTGATACCGATTGACTGGAAATGATTTTACCATTGACATCATACACTTCAACCCGGGTGTCTCCATAAGCATCCTGAATATCCACGATCATGAAATCGCGTACCGGATTTGGAAATACTTTGATACCGGAAAGGATGTGATCATCTTCGGTTGCCGTAATTAATGACAAAGCAACATTCACTGCAGCTAGCACATCAATACGACCGTAACCATAAGTGTTATTAGGTATGGAGTCACCGGATATGCCACCACAACTTTGATCCGCGGTCTTTGGTACAGCAGTTTCTTCAAGAATATCTTCAATGAGTTCCACTTTGCCTTTTAATTCCGGGTTTGCAGAAATGATCAATGCGACTGCACCTGCCACATGAGGCCCAGCCATACTCGTGCCGGAATATTTTGCGTAACCATTACCGGGAACTGACGAACGAACACGAACTCCAGGTGCAGAAACATTTGGCTTTAACCTGTTACTGCCATCTACAAGCACATTTCCCCTGCTGCTAAATCCTGCAATCGTATCATTCTCCGCTGTAGCACCAACTGTAAAACTGTTTTCAAAAATAGATGCAGGGTCACTGACGCTACTACATCCGGGTCCTGAATTACCAGCTGAAACAACTACAACAGTACCTGCTGCGCGAAGATTGTTGACTGCGATATCCAGTATATCCCAATTGGTGGAATCACATCCTTCAGAAAGAGGACAACCCCATGAATTATTGATGACATCAGGTGCTTTACTCGGATCAGGATTTTCATTGTTCAAATCTGTCGGAGCCAGAAACCATTCGAAGCATTCGAGGTAAGTGAATGGTGATCCGTTCCCTCTTTCCATATTGCGACATGCACACCATTTTGATTCCGGCGCAACACCGATTTGATTATCGATGCCATCGCTGCCGATCATCGTACCCATCGTGTGTGTGCCATGTCCATAATCATCGCATGGTTCTTTGATGTCAAGACCGCAGGGATTGATTGAATCACCACTCAAGGGGCTGATGTTGTGAATCGCATCATGCCATGCATAATTGTGATTAGAAGTATCCCCTTCTGCGATGTATCCCGCATATTGATGTTTCAGTGCAGGATGTTTCCAATCATATCCGGTGTCTTCACCGCCAACGAGTACTCCCTGACCGCGATACCCGAGCGCCCACACATCATCTGCATTGATCATATCGATGCCCCATTCAACGGCAGAGCGTGAATCAATATCTCCGGAAAGTTTTTCTACCGGGGCTGCAAATGACATGGGTGAATTGTTCAGGATCTTTTTTACGTCGCTACGTTCTGCCAATATTTTGATCAGATCCTGGTTACCTTCAGTACGAATAGCATTGACGATGAAGAAACTTTGATATGGTGCTTGTTCGGTGTTGAGAAAAGCGATTACTTTTTTCTGGGTACGAGTAGCCTCATCTTTCAGTTGATGAAAGACGTAAGTTGCTTTCTCATTTTTTGTCCCGAGCGATCTTGCTGCACTGACATCAGCCTGTTCGTTCAACAGGATGAAAAATGGAGCGGATTCTCCGTTTGCCGTTTTTTCGAGGAGAGATGCGGACACTTTATGGTGCCAAGCCGGGGTGGTCTGGCCCTGGAGTTGGATAAGCATAGCCATGCCCAGGGTCAATGAAAGCAATTTCTTCATACTCGTAATCAGAATCGGATGGGCGAAATTACTCCAAAATACGGGTGGCGCGAAGCATCGGTTTGGTAATTCAATGTCAATGAAACAAGCAAATGGAAATCTGCCAGTTATGCGGCATTTGTGCTGGCTTTTCTCCCTGAAGAAAAGAGATGTCAAGCTTGTCCAGGAGCCTGGGATCAGTGAATCCTAGACCGCTATTTCATGACCTTCGCGAGCGAAAGATGAATTGGGAAATTCTTTTTGGCATTCCTTTTCCATAGCATCCAGGAAATTGTCATCATGGTCGGGATCATGATGGGTAATAACTAATTGCCTGACATTAGCCCGCTTCGCAACTTCTACGGCATCTCTCCAGCGGCTATGGCCCCAGCCTTTGTATTTCAGATATTCTTCGTCGGTGTATTGGCCATCATGTATGAGAAGATCAGCATTGCGAGCCAATTCAACAATCGTTTCATCAATACCGTCGACGTGTTCCAGGTCGGTGCATATAACCAAAGTCTTGTCATCATCCTCTATCCGAATGCCATATGAGCCTCCACGATATTTATGATGCTGTGGAACGGTAGTGACCTCTACGCCGAGAAAGTTTTGCTTGTTATGAATGCTGAGAAATTCAAATTGCGCACCTAATGCATCTAGTTGCACGGGAAAATACTCGGCTTGCAAAGGCAATGAAAAAATTTCTTTGAGCTCCTTGTATTGCTTGTCGCTGCCCATTTTGATGATGCCGATCTTTTGATCTTTATTATATCCCGGTCCAAAAAATGGAAACCCCTGGATGTGATCCCAGTGAAAATGCGTGAAGGCTATATTGATGACTTCCTGTTTGAAATCATTCGCAATGAGTTCTTTGCCGAGGTTTCGAATCCCGGTGCCGGCGTCAATAATAAAAAGACGATGTGCTTTTTCGCGATTGATCCGGAAGCAGGTGGTGTTCCCTCCGTAGCGCATGAATTCCGGGCCACAAACCGGTATCGAACCGCGGACGCCGTAAAATTTTACTCTCATTTAAGTGTGTTTTTCGGACTATGGGGTTTCACTTGGGGAGACACGGTAGTCCGGTGGTAAACCGGGATTCAAGATAATCCGAAGTCGGGAAAAAAAGAGGGGAATTTTAGGAAGCCGAAGGCTTATCTGTCACTATTTATGGCGTTTAAAATATTGCACTTCGCGTTCATGCTTCATCGCAGCTTCTTTTGATTTGAATGTACCGAGGTTGCGGCGCTTGCCGGTTTTGGGATTGATCTTGCGGGAGTACAGACGGTATTCGCCGGATTTGAGTTTGCGGATCATGTTTTATAATTTATAAATAAAACAAAATGGTGCATAGACAGTTTTGTGAATTGTGAATTGTGAAATATCCATTCACAATTCACAAAAGGATTTTTCTCATACATACACTATTCTCCACATTGGCATATTGCCCATAATTATCCATCGGTTGATACCCGCATTTTTGATACAGATGAATAGCTTCGATTTGTTTCTTTCCGGTTTCTAATATGCATTGCTGATAATTCAATTCAGCAGCCCATTTTTCTAATTCTTCTAACACCAACGAAGCAATTCCTTTTCCCCTGCTTTCTGGCGAAGTATACATGCGCTTGATCTCCACAGTTTGTGGATCATATTCCTTGATTGCGCCACATCCAATAGCGATATCTCCATGAAAAGCTACTACCACGTGGTTAAGATTGCCAATGGAGTTAAACTGATCATAGAATGCATGCTCATCGCCATCCACCTCGGCCAGGTAGGCATCGAGATGGCTCACGAGGTGGATGAATTCCGGATGCTGAGCATTGGTTCTGTGGAGCCAGGTCACGCTTAAGGATTGATTTTGATCAAGTTAGAAAAAACTTTTTTGTACTTATCATAAAAATTTAATCAATGACTTTTATCATTCTTGACAAATGTCAAACTTTTCCAATCACTTTCTTTGAACCTTTGATTTCCCTCTCAAAGCAGGCTCTGTCGTTCATCGTCTAATCTTGATTGCGTGTACCCGGTTCTGAACAAACCCTTTATTCAAATTTTTACTTTTTCCCTGCTCCTGGCCGGAGCCTGGTTAGGATCTGGTTGTCACAATCAAACCTCCCATTGGCAGCAAGAAGGGGATGTATTAGTGGCTCAAAACACTGCCTTAAATGCAAAACTATTAAGCCTTAATGCTAAGGTCGATAGCTTATGGGATACAGTTTCTGTTCAACTCGACCATGCTATTCCGCCTGATTTCCCTGCTGTCGATCGTAACATTTTCATCAAAGCCCGTAATGCCGGTCACATCCGGATGTTCATGTCCTATAAGCAATTAGATCCTGCCATTCATTCTTTAGTAGACCAGGCAGGAGTCGCTGACTCACTGTTTGCATTGCAAATTCAACAAGTATATGCGGAAAGGCAGGCATTCGAACAACAAAAAATTCATTTTCTGAGCGAGGTTGAGAAAAGCGATAAAGCACTGAGCAAAACCCTTGCAGATAAATTCAGAACTGCTAAATACCCCAGCGCTCAATAATTCAATTCAATCACAAAATCCAATTGTCTCATGGTAAAAACTTTATTCTCCACCGCAAAATTTATTGCGTTGTCCCTCTTCGTGATGTTGTTTGTCACTGCATGCCAGGATGAAGACAACAATGTCGCCCCTGAGTCTCATCTCACATCCAGCTATAACAGTGAGGTGATCCTGAAATGGAATGATCTCCTATTGGAAATTGATCGTTACACACCAGGTTATCTTCCTCCTGTTTCAGGCCGGTCCTATGCATACATTGGTTTGGCAGCCTATGAAACTGCTATTCCAGGCATGCCGGATTATAATTCATTAGGAAAATATTATAGTGGTCTTGCACTACCCAGCAGCGCCGGTAGCGATGCATACTATTACCCTGCCGCTCTGAACAGTGCATATGCTACAATGGTCACTAAACTCTATCCCACTGTTCCGGCAGCACAGTTTGCTCAGGTCATCACTTTGCAAAATGAACTCAATGCTAAATATGAAGCCGAAGTATCGGCCCAGCAGTTTGAAACATCAGTAGCCTGGGGAAAAGCAGTTGCCGAAGCGGTCTATCTCTGGTCGACCACTGATCCTGCCGGGCATGAGGGTTACCTGCACACTACCGATCCTGCATATGTACCACCAGCCGGTCCGGGTTTGTGGCAACCGACTTATCCCAATTTTGGAAAACCGTTGTTACCACATTGGGGTGATGTGCGCACATTCGCTGCCACAGCAGATGATCGTTGCCAGGCACCGCTTCCTTACAGCACGGATCCTAATAGTGAATTTTTTGTGCAGGCCAAAGAGACACAAAACAAACTCAACCTGATCCGCCAGGGATTGAATTATGAAGACAAATGGATTGCAGAGTTCTGGAGTGATGATTGTGCAGCGTTGACGTTTAGTCCTGCAGGTCGTTGGATGGCTATTGCTTCCCAGGCTTTGGACTTAACATCAGCTAACCTGGAGAAAGCGGTGGTTGTTTCTGCAAAAGTTGGAATGGCAGTTTGCGATGCAGGTATTCGTTGCTGGGGTGAAAAATATAGATTCAATGTAATACGCCCTGTAGATTATATCCGGAATGAAATGGGTGATACAAACTGGAATTCAATTATGTGCCCCGATGGTGCAGGTCAATTCTTTACCCCGCAATTCCCAACTTATCCATCCGGTCATGGAACATTCGGAGCTGCTGCTGCTGAAGTATTGACTAACGAATTCGGAAATAACTTTTCTATGACGGACAGGTGTCATGAAGGACGTACTGAATTCATCGGTACACCCCGCACTTTCCATAGCTTTTATGAAATGGCGCAGGAGAACGCCTATTCGAGATTACCTATAGGTGTTCATTTTCGCATGGATGCAGAAGCTGCGATTGACTTAGGTTACCAGGTAGGACGTCGCGTGGATGGACTTCCGTGGAAAAAATAATATAAAGAAGAAAGTTCATTTTTTAATTTTTTTTTAGGTGTGTGTTGGATGGGTCATCGGGAAACCGCATGGCCCGTCCGTTTTTTATCACCTGTCCAAAATGGAATGCTTATCTTGAAGTTTTGACGTTACGGACTAAATCATTTTTAACGTCACCATCGGATGGATCACACACCACTTATTACCAAAGCCATTCAACCCTATTTATTTCAGAATGGTTTTATCCTGACCAACCTTCCTGAGGCGGATCTCAGGAAACTGGAAAGGAATACAATCATCGAATCGGGGAAACGAGGACAAATTCTTTTTCGTCAAAATGGATTTCCCAATGGAGTGTACTGGCTGATCGATGGCATGGTAAAAATCTACCAGGAGACATCGGCCGGGCAAAGTCATACGATTTACATTTATTCCAATAAAGATTTGATCGGCTACCGACAATTTATCGCGGAGGAACAACACCCGGTAACAGCGGCCTTTTTAGAAGACAGTACTTATCGTTTTATTCCCGGAGAAATATTTCGCGAGTTATTAAATACTTCGCCATTTTTTGTTAGAAATGTTCTTACTGCATTGGCTCGCGAATTCAGCGTGTGGTCAAACCGGATGACTTCCTTTTCGAAATTCCCTGTGAGAAAACGTCTCGTGCTGGCGTTATTGATTCTTCATGAACAGTATCGGACAACAGGTAATTCTCCGGGAGTAATCACTATCACGCGGACAGAAATTGCTGAATATGTCGGAGCAACATTAGAGACTGTGGTGCGGATGCTTAATAATTTAAAAACGCATCAATTGATTTCCCTGGCAGGCCGTAAGATCATCCTTCAGGACATCGATGGATTGGTAAAAATCCTTGAACTCAAGGATGAAAAATAGACAGGAGCGCATGCATGACATACGCTCCTGGAATCAAAATGGTTATCCCATTAAATCGCCTTACCCTTTTTCAAAAATGAGGTGATCAGTTCCTCCATTCCCCCCGCTGATGTGTATTAATTCGATGCGATTTGAAGTGCGGGATAAGATATTCCAGTCTTCATTCAATTCTTCAAATTCATTGCTCAGGTTAAAATTGATGTTGAAATGAAGATCATCGATGCTGTCATCATTGCTGTTGCTGTCATCGATGCTCCAGCTCCCAGTATAAGTTTGGGTACCGTCAGTGGCTGTCAACATATTATTATCTGAAAACGTGAAACTATAGCCCTGGAAATGATGGGTTTCGTCATCGCCGGAGTCCACAAATGAAGTGATATGCCAGGTACCTGCTTTTACAGTGTTTTGAATATTCGTAACTGTATTATCGTCTGACGAATCGTCTTTCGAACAGGAAGTAAGCGTGAGAAAACCTGCAAGGCAGAGGAGAGAGAAGAATATGTTTTTCATGATGTATTGTTACTATTTGTGAATCAATGCATCAAAGCTATAGAGGTGGATTGCCGGCACCAACATTAAAGTGAGGAAAGGGAAATATTAGCAGACGAGATGACCTAACTTAGGCATGAAGTATACTGCCCCTCGAAATTGTTTCAGCAATTTCGATCCCCTGTGTTTCTTCACTCATCACGCAGATGGCGTGATATCGTTTCGAAAACCCCGGGGCACTTATCCGAATTATTTATCAAAAGGGTAAATTTTCTTCCAGTCCCTTTTCATATCCACGATCAGCCAACCATATTTCGATGCGTCATCCAACCCTTTGATCAAAGTGCCGATATGAGACTCCCGGTCATACGCATACTCACGATCAGCATCCGTATGATGCACAATCATGCCGAAATGTGGCCCACTGCTTGTGCAGATATATTGCAGCATGTCATAGTCACCATCTGAATTGCCTGCAGTAAATACAGGGCGCTTACCAATAAACTGATGGATCCCAACAGGCTTTCCTTCTTTATCATCCACGAAATTTATTCCCGGAAGTTTGATCAACACCGGTTTCCCGCCGAGTGTATCATATTTCAATTGACCTGAACTTCCTACCACCTGGTCTGGAGGAATGCCATATGCTTTCTCCACCCAAGGCCGCATGAAATCAACACCGCCACCGGAAACGATGAATGTCTTGTATCCATTTGCCCGCAGGTAATCGAGCAATTCCACCATCGGTTGAAAAATCATTTCGTTATAATGCTTGCCTGTTTTCGGATGAGTGGCTGTGGCGATCCAGTCGGTTACCGTTTTTTCAAATGCATCGGTGGTCATGCCACTATGAGTAACCGCTATAATCTGCATGAGTGATTTTTCACCACCTGGTAATGCTGTTTTCATATCTCCTTCCAGCAAAGCTTTGAAGGGCTGTTTGTTTTTCCATTCAGGATGCTGTGGTGCCATGGCTTTTACCTGGTCCAATGCAAAGAGCATTTGAAAATACAGCGGTTGTTCGCTCCATAGAGTGCCGTCATTATCAAAACAAGCTATGCGGTCAGCTACAGGAACAAAATCAGCACTTCCTTCTTTGGTGGAATTGGTGATGAAATTAATTATGGATTGTTTGGATTGGCCATCATTCCAGGAAGGAAGTGGATCGGTGGAAACAGTTTCTTCCCGGACTTTTGGATTTTCTTTAGCTTTTTCAGGATTTGGGTTGCAGGCCACAAACAGTAGGATGGCAAGAATAGAAAGCAGTTTCTTTTCCATAATTTTTTGAGCAAAGGTTTTTTACTTCATTGTATAAATTCTATTCAAAAAACAGTTGCCGGCATTCATCAATGCCGGCAACCTATGCACGAAAGATGACGCGCTATTGTTTATTTTTTAATTTCTCCGCGATCTTTGCATTCACCTCTTTTTCTACCTGGTCGACTGTGAAACTTGCCGGGGGTTGTGATGGAGGATATTCTACAAAAGTTTCGAGGAAGGCGGCTGCATGAAAAGTGATCTCGCCCATAAGAAATGCATTTTTAACCCTCCAGTCATCATATTGATTGGAAACAATATCTGCCCTTTCGTAGGGATCCATCCTGAGGTTGAAAAGTTTGGGTATGCGATATTCAGTAAATGGTTCATACCAAACAGCAAATCCACCGGGTGCAGGTTGCTCGCGGAAAACACCTTTCCAGTTATTATAGCGGTAAGCCACCAATTCGGCATCATCATTGAAATATGGAAATTCGGTCCTGGCACTTTGATTGGTTTTACCGGTCAGGAAATCCAACTGGTTAAATCCATCCAGGTGCACTTTAAATGTTTTTCCATTGATCGTGGTGCCTTTACGCAAGCGATCCGAAATAGATGGATCTCCTGCAGCAGCCAATAAAGTGGGGAACCAGTCCATGCCGGAAAAAATTTGAGTAGTCACTGCTCCGGCTTGAATTTTACCGGGCCATCTGACAAACGCAGGTACGCGATAGGCCCCTTCCCAGTTGGTGTTCTTTTCACTCCGGAAAGGAGTAGTGGCTGCATCCGGCCAGGTAAATTGATTGGGACCATTGTCCGTCGTAAAAACCACGATCGTGTTATCAGTAATTTTCAGGTCATCCAATGCCTGAAGTAGTTTTCCGACATTCATATCCATTTCTATCATGCCATCAGCATAATCATTTCCCGGCATTCCACTTTGTCCTTGCATTGAGGGCCGAATGTGAGTAAAGCAATGCATCCGGGTAAAATTCATCCAGGTAAAAAATGGCTTACCGGCCTGAACTTGTTTTTTCATGTACTCGATACAGGCTGCAGTAGTTTCATCATCGATCGTTTCCATCCTTTTGGTGGTCAGCGGCCCAGTGTCTTCTATTTTGCCATTTGACCAGGTATGCAAAACACCGCGTGGTGAATTTGCTTTTACAAATGCTGTATCGTCTTTTGGCCAGTATGGACGCTCCGGCTCCTCCTCAGCATTGAGATGGTAGAGATTGCCAAAAAATTCATCAAACCCGTGATTGGTAGGAAGATATTCATCACGATCACCAAGATGGTTTTTGCCAAACTGTGCCGTAGCATATCCTAAAGGCTTAAGAGCCTGCGCAATCGTGATATCCCGATCCTGCAATCCAACCGGTGCACCGGGAATGCCCACTTTTGATAATCCAGTTCGTTTGGCACACTGGCCGGTGATAAAAGTTGATCTTCCTGCGGTGCAACTGTTTTCTGCATAGTAGTCAGTAAACATCATGCCTTCTTTTGCCAGACGGTCGAGATGGGGTGTGGTATACCCCATGACACCGAAAGTAAAAGCGCTGATATTAGCTTGTCCGACATCGTCACCGAAGATTACGAGGATGTTGGGCTTCTGCTGTGCATGAGCAAAAAAGGACAAGGTTAAAAAGAAGATTCCTGTTGCCACGCGGAGTCTTGTGTGTTTCATGTGAACAATATTTATTTGAGTTAATAGTCAAGTTCTTCCCTGAATGGAAAAGAAATTTCATGGGAGAAAGAGGGAAGACCACGAGTGAGGAGTGGTTTTTCGGTGGTGTTCCTTTTTAAAAAAATCTACACTAAGTCAATACCGTTGAGAAGAATACGGTTTTGATGCTATTCAGTACAATATTGATCATAATAATAATAAAATATCCTGAAATCTTCCCCTCAAATTGTTGCAGCAATTTCGATCCCCTGTGTTTCTTCACTCATCACGCAGATGACGTGATATCGTTTCGAAAACCCCGGGGTACTAATAATTCCTTAGGTTTCTGTTATTTGCTGGAAGCCATATGTTCTGAAATTACAGCCATAGCTAACGAGTTTACTGCATTATCCTGATCGATGACACGCTTGTGATTTCGATCACGGATCCAGGTCGTTTGATCTACAAACATGCTGGTGACCAACTCCTGATAAAGGGTATCTTTTTTAACTGCGTCACCGGTATCCAACGCTATTTTATACCGATAATTAATAGCCTTAAATCTTCCGCGGGTAGTAACGGGAGGATTATTTTTTTCAAGGAAAATTATTTCCGCACCGTTGAATAATGAACGAATCTGATCAAATTCATCCTGGTTACAAAGCGCAGTCATTCTGAGTCGCGTAGGCACCCATTCATAGAGCGTGATGTCTCCGCGTTCAAATTGTAAGCGCATTTCCTGGCGGTCCATGGCTTTCGGCTGATCAAATCCATGATAGAAATTGACCCAGCCATTGCCATATTGCACAGTGGATTGATATTTATCCCAAACATCTGGGTGACCTGGTCGATTCAGTTTTAAAGCAGACATTACTTTGCCATCTCCGAGCCAACCGGAAAACATATCGAAGAAGTGAACGGCGTGTTCAATGAAGATGCCTCCGCTTTTAGATTGATCCCAAAACCAATGTTGTTCGGTGAGCTTTTCATCAGACGCATAATTTTCAAAAAAGCCGTGAAGAAAATCACCCAGTACATTTTCGCGAATCAGCGTGGAAACTGTTTCATATAAAATATTGTAGCGCTGCATGAGATTCACTACATAAAGCAAATTCTTTGACTGCGCCAGGTCTCTCAGTTCAATCGCATGTTCAGGTTTAATCGCGGCTGGTTTTTCACAGATGACATGCTTACCATTTTCAAGTGCAAGTTTAGATTGTTCATAATGGAGATATGGAGGTGTGGCTATATAAACGAGATCGACTGCGTTGTCTTTACATAAAGCTTCGGCCGATTGAAAAATGCCAGCATCGGGTTGGAGGTCTCTTAATGCTCTTGCATGGTCAAAATTTTCATCAAATACACCCGTCAAAAGACAACCCGGCACTTTGACAAACTGTGCTACCGCAAACTGGGCAAAACCTCCTGCACCAATAACTCCAAAACGAATAGTATCCATCGGGTAAAGTTATTACTCTACGCGTTTAACTTCAATGCGGTGGAGGCCTTTAATGTGTCGTCGTCCAGTTTTTATGTCAGCCGACGAAATGAACAGAATTCGATCCTCCATTTGTGCCAAAGCCTTTCCTTCCGAGGATGTAACAACATAACATTGATCACCTACTGCAGTATTATAGATTTCATTCCAGGAAAAAACAACTTTATACCCATCGGAAGCGATGAAAACGAAATAGAATTCATTCAGTTCTTTAGGCTTCTCGACCTGGAACTCGACTTTCTCTAAAATAGTCTTCAAAGCTACACCCTCCAATTTAGTTAGTGTGTCTTTTATTTCTCCCTTTTGGTTATAGATCAGTTGATCCGGAAGCTTTGTTTTTGGAAAATGATCGAGATCTGATAAAGAATAATGCACTGGCATTTTTACCTGGCCAATAATGTGTAATGAGTCGGTAGGAGGAATGACACGCTGTGCATTTAAGAGAAAAGCAGTTGACAGGAAGAGGAGAATCGAGAATGATTTAATGTGGTTGTATTGCATGATGGTGGCAAATGTATTGGTTTACCCCTTAGCTCCCTAGCCCCTATAGGGCAGGGCTAAACACTGTTTTTTAAAATCTATAAGGTTTTTACACATATTATTGATTTTCTTAATATATTGTGTGAAAAAAGATGAAACCATTAAGCTATTTCATTCAGCAAATTCCCGATCACAGAAGCCGGCAAGGTTTACGCCATCCCTTTTATGCCTTTATCAGCATGATTGTTTTAGCTCATTTGTGTGGATACACGGGTTTGAACGAAATGACTCGTTTTATTAGAGCAAATGCAGACTATTTTAAGAAGACTTTTAATTTGACTGTGATTCCTGGATATACAATACTTCGTAAGTTTTGTGCGGGTGCTAGTTTTGAACACATTAATCTTGCCTTTTACCGATGGGCTAGTCAGTTTGTGGAGGGGAAGGACTGGTTCAGTATTGATGGCAAGGGTATGGGCTCCACAGCCACCGAGGTGTTCACAGTGGATCAAAATTTTAAAGCCATGGTGAGTATGTTCAATCATAAGACAGGCATGGTGTTAGCAAGCCATACGTTTGAGAATAAAAAAAGCTCTGAAATACAAAGTGTTCAAGAACTGATAGCGAAACTGGAACAAAAAGGAATGGTATTGACCCTTGATGCTTTGCATTGTCAAAAAAAACAATCGAAGCCATCGTGGATGGTGGAAATGACTATGTAATACAAGTCAAAAGAAATCAGAAGGGCTTATTCAATGGCGTGCAGAAAGTTATTAAAAGCGGAAAGCTGATTGATAAATTTGAAAAGAAAGAGAAGAATAAGGGAAGAGTAGAAATAAGAACAGTTCGGTTATTTCTCAATGATGGTCGTCATATTCCGACAGGATGGAAAGCAGTAAAACGTATTATTGAGATTACCAACAGTGGAAAAAGAGAGGGTTATCGATACTATGAAAAGCATTATTACCTAAGCAGTTTATCGGAAAATAATGCTATGCTCTTTGCAACAGGTATTCGATCACATTGGAGCATAGAAAACAATTTGCATCGTGTCAAGGATGTTATTCAAAATGAGGATGGAAGTCACATTGCAGAGAAACGAATATCCGCAATTCTATCACTAATTAAATCCGTGACGATAAGTGTTTTTCGGGCTAACGGTCATTCGTCAATCAAATATGCATTGGAGCAATATCGAAACCGGGTGGAGGATTGCTTTGAATTAATAGGAAATATTCCTATATTAAAAATTAAGAAGTGATTAGCCCTGCCCTATAGGGGGTAATTGGAATCCAGACTTCCTCCTCCGAATCGGGATCATTCCTTTTATACTTTTCTCCCAGGATTTCAAAATGATGACGTATGTCGAGCGTATATCCTGATGCGGGCAACCATTTCGAAAAAATATATTGAAAAAAGGCTGAAGCATTTCTTGCATCTCCCCGATAAATGAAAACTGCATATTCACTTTCAGGAAGAATCAATATTTCCATTCCATCAGGAACAAAATCGAAATCAATGACTTCCTTTGCTGCCCATTTTTCAAAAGTGGCCATTGGGTTGAATGGATTGAAAAAAGAAGGTGGATAATTTTGAATGGAATATAGATCATTATCAATCGCGTTTTTTATTTCATGACGCCTCGTCATGAAATCCCTCCATAATTCAGGGGTCTTATTTTCTGCGAAGGTCATGGATCGGCGAAGGCCAATCATTTTCTTTCCGGGAAACCATTTTATTTCCGGATCCGCAGGGATTTGAAATGGAACTGACATGGCTCAATGACCTGGGATTATTTGATTTCGATCAGGATCATGTTGACGTCCTCTCCCTCTTTTGTACTGAAAGAAAATGTATTGCCGGCTGGTATGTAGAGATACTTTCCCTCTTTCAATGGAATCGATTTTTTGGTCACGATATCAAAATATACAACCTCGCTTCCTTTAATTAATTGAGCGAGGATGGGTCCGTGAATACTCGTGACTTTGTCCTTGAAAGAAGCGGCATTTAATTGATACACTGCTACTCTTTCGTTATCAATCAGCTCTTTGTAAGCCAATGGATGAAAAGGAAATTTGGATCTATACGGAGCGAGTAATTCCATATCGGTGACATGGAAAAGTTTGTCGCTGGCATTAGTGACACGATGAATGATAGAATCTGCGCCAAAGGGCTTGAACGTGACCTGGCCTTGTTCCCTTTGCTCCTGCATCCAGGATTGTCCCTTTATTTGTGTACTGGTTTCGTTAGTGGAATACTGAACAAACACCGAAGGCAGGGAGTGGATGTGGAATTGAGTTGTATCTCCTGGTTTTATCTTGACATCAAGCAAACGGAAGTATTGATTCTCCATTACTTTTTTGTGGAGTGGCTCTTTGCTCACTTGCACCTGGGCAAAGAGAGCAAAAGGCATAAGGGTAAAAAGGCAGAAGAGGCGGAATGGGCGGAATGGGCGGAAATGCATAGATGGCAAATATAAGATATGCTTTAATTGCCACGGTCCTTGTGTGGAATGCTTTAATAACCTCGGTCTTTACACTAGAAAGCTGTAATTGCCACGGTCTCTGTGCAGAATGCTTTAATTGCCACGGGCCTTTAGACCGTGGGGAAAGTGATTGCTAAGCTCTCATCCAAAAATTTTTAGTCAACTTATTTATAACTATCCTGGTGCACACTCTTCACCGCCCTGCCTGAAGGATCATTTACATTCTGAAATGAAGCATCCCATGCTAATGCTTCTGGTGTGCTACAGGCAACAGACTTGACGGATGGAACACACATGGCAGCAGAATCGGAAGGAAATAGTTCTGAGAAAATCGAACGATAGCGATATTCTTCTTTAGACATCGGCGGATGAATGGGAAACCGATCACTGGCATGAGCTAATTGCTCATCACTGACTTCTTCATTAGCGACTTTTTTTAACGTATCAATCCAGCTATACCCTACGCCATCGGAAAATTGTTCTTTTTGCCGCCATGCTATACTTTCCGGCAAGTAATCTTCAAATGTTTTTCTCAAAATGTATTTTTCAATCTTTCCATTACCCGCCATTTTATCTGCGGGATTCAATCGCATAGCCACATCCATGAATTCTTTATCCAAAAATGGAACCCGACCTTCTACACCCCATGCTGCAAGCGATTTATTTGCCCTCAGGCAGTCATATAAATGCAGCTTACTGAGTTTGCGCACTGTCTCCTCATGAAAGGCTTTTGGATTAGGTGCTTTATGGAAATAGAGATAGCCTCCAAAAATTTCGTCAGCACCTTCACCGGACAACACCATCTTGATTCCCATCGATTTGATCACACGGGCCAATAAGTACATCGGGGTTGAAGCACGCACTGTGGTGACATCATACGTTTCCAAATGATAAATCACATCCCGTATGGCATCCAGGCCTTCCTGCACAGTGAAATTGATTTCATGATGCACACAACCGATATGCTCTGCAACTTTTCTTGCAGCAGCGAGATCTGGTGAACCTATAAGCCCGACAGCAAAGGAATGCAATTGCGGATACCATGCTTGTTGCTGGTCATTGGATTCAATTCTGCGCGGGGCAAATTTCTTTGTGATCGCAGAAATAATAGATGAATCGAGCCCTCCGGAAAGCAATACACCATATGGAACATCAGACATCAATTGACGGTGAACGGCAGCTTCCAGAGCGTTTCTTAAGACCGCCTGGTCAGATACATTGTCTTTTACATGGTCATAATCCATCCAATCCCGTTTGTACCATGGATGCAAATGCTGTCCATCCTTACTATGTAGATAATGGCCTGGAAGAAATTCTTCATAACGCTCACAAATTCCTTCCAATGCTTTCAATTCCGAAGCAGCATAGAAATTCCCATCTTTATCCCACCCCATGTACAAAGGAATGATTCCCATGTGATCCCGGGCAATAAAAAAACTTCCAGCCTCAAGATCATACAGGATGAAAGCAAAAATTCCATTCAGGTCTTCGATGAAATGGATTCCTTTTTTCTGATAAAGCGCGAGAATAACTTCACAATCCGAATGAGTTTGAAATTCGTAATCGGTCAACTCGTTACGCAATTCTTGGTGATTGTAGATTTCGCCATTTACAGCGAGTACCAGTTTTCTGTCTTTGCTATATAATGGCTGGCCACCGGATTGTGGATCTACAATAGCCAGCCTTTCATGGGCCAGGATTGCGCGATCATCGCCATAGATACCGGACCAATCCGGGCCCCGATGTCGGATCCTTTTCGACATGCTTAAAATTGTCGGCCTCAGTGCTGCAACTGAATCGGAAGATGCGAGTACGCCAATGATTCCGCACATAATTCAAATCGTTATTTGGCGAAGGTAGGTATTGATGCAATGCAAGTCCACTGCCATGTGGAATTAATAGACGGTAGGCGTCTTTTTTTCGTTAGGTGTCGTTTTTTCGCTAAGCATCGGCCTACCGATGCTCAACACCATTTTTTTTAACTATTCAATTCTTCACTAATTTTTTGACTATCTGCTTTCCATCCAAATTGAATGTCAAATAATAAGTTCCTGCGGGTAAAAAATCCAGGTCAAGCGAGGTTGAAAAAAGATTTTGAAAATTTGGCAGCTGACGAGTCAAAATAATACTACCCCTGGTATCTAAAATTGAAAATGAGGACAAATAAGAATTGGATAGATCCATTTCAATATTCACTTTCGACGTGAACGGGTTGGGAGAAACTTTTATTAAATCCCCGGCGGTGGAGTTTTCCTCTTCCGTTGCAGATAAGACCTGGCGCAACCAGAACACTATGGTGTCAGCCAGGCCAGGACAAAGATGGGCATTGTGGTCTGAGCATAAATAATGAATGCAATCCGGAATGGTCCAAAAATCATTGGTGATGGTGACGTCGTGCTGAAGGCGGATTAATTCTGAAGGGGGCACATTTATATCTTCCGCCAATCCTACAAATAAGGTCGGTAAATTGTCAATATTATAAAAATCAGCAACAGAATCTGTGGCCGGAACATAATCAGCCCAGGCAGATGCTGGAGCACCGTAAAATGTTGGTGTATTTTGGTTCCATGAATCCGTGCGAATTATTTCAAAATAATTTAAGAAATCGTCGCCTAACGCTTTAAACGCAATGGAATCTGATGGTGTTGCGCCACAAGGTTTAAATAATTGATAAAGATTATTGTATTGCCAGGCTGCTAAAGAATCGATTGGTGTACGGGCGCCAGCTATTGAAATCATTGCTTTTATATCCTGGCGTCCATGCGCAATGAATGGAATAAGTGCTGATCCTTCACTATGCCCAAGCAATATTATTTTGTTAGTATCTAATTCGCTCCGAAGCTTTACATATTTTATTGCGCTTTCCACCGGTAGCCAAATTTTATGGAAAGTAATCGGTCCTAAACCAACACCTGTGGAATAAGTATACTCCAATTTATCATACCTCAAAACTGCATAACCGGAATCAACCAAAGCTGTTGCTAATTCTTTATACATAAGCATAGTGTCCCCAAATAGGCCAGGATACAAGCACAAACTGTTGCCATCGATGAAAGGAACTGTGCCATCGCGATCCTGTGCACCAGAACCCGGAGCAATAATAATAACAGGAAATTTCCCGGTGCCATCAGGAACAGTCAGATTTCCATATACTTTAACTCCATCATGGAGAAAATTGATGTTGTAGGAATGTTGTGCATTAAGGAATGTAAAGAACAATACCCCAAAAGCGACTGCAAAAATATTTTTCATATCTGTAAAAATAAAAAATAAGTTAGCAACAACTAAACAGAGCTTCTCTCGCAAAGCGCAGCTTTGGTGACACCAGAACGTCGGTAAACCGACGCTCGACATTTATTCTATTTTATTTCGATAGTTCTTTAATATCCTTTACTTCCAGGACAGACTTCGAATATCCTTTGAGTACTGCATTAACCATTGCTCTTCCTACCTCTTGTAAGGTCAGTGTACTTTTGGGTGAAATTTTTGAAAACAACCAGATCACCGGCTTGAAAAATCCTTTTACATTTTTCTGGTGAGGAAAATGTTTCATCACTCCTGGCCGGAAATTATACTCGCCACGAAAAGGCAACTTCATCAAATCATTTTCTGTCTTCCCTTTCACGCGCGCCCACATAAGTTTTCCTTTTTCAGAACTATCTGTGCCCTGTCCGGAAACATAGGTAAAAACGGAATTGGGATTTGCATTTAAAAACACCTTAGCAAAATGGAGAGTGATATCGTACGTCAACTGCGTGTATTCTGGTTCTTTCTTTCCAATGGAAGTAACACCTGCACAAAAGAAACAGGCATCATAGCCAGATAATTGGGCTGAATAGTTTTCGATTTTCATAAAATCGGGCACCAATAGCTCCTGCAATTTGGGATGGGTGAGATCGTAATGCTTTCGATTGATGATGAGAACCTTGTCCACTTTGTCATTTTCAAGACATTCAAACAATACACCTTCACCTACCATGCCGGTGGATCCTGTGATGATGACTTTTATAGTATTCATAGTGTCAGAAAGGTAACGGCAATATTCGAAACATGTGGGTTGTTGGAGAAAAGAACTCCAACAACAACGAAGGCTTTAGGTGGGTTGTTGGAGAAAAGAACTCCAACAACAACGAAGGCTCTACGTGGGTTGTCGGAGAAAAGAACTCCAACAACAACGAAGGCTCTACCAACGAAGGCTCTACGTGGGTTGTTGGAGAAAAGAACTCCAACAACAACGAAGGCTCTACGTGGGTTGGTGGAGAAAAAGAACTCCAACAACAACGAAGGCTCTACGTGGGTTGTTGGAGAAATGAACTCCAACAACAACGAAGGCTCTACGTGGGTTGTTGGAGAAAAGAACTCCAACAACAACTGTGATTTTTTCCTCCGCAGCCAACGTTATTATCTATATTTGATCACATTCAAACCAAACTGCCATGAAATCTTCTAACCTCCTCCTCGTTTTTTTCAGCCTGATAGTCATCGTGATGTTGAACTTCAATAATTTGCAAGCCCGCGGAATCTCGATCGATAATAGCATCATAATGATGCAGGATACCACTCCGCCAATGGCAACAACCACCATGGCTCCGGATACCATGCCAGCAAAGGCAGAAAAAGAAAAGAAAGAAGGTTTTAATTCCAAGACTCGTGTTGGATTCCGCGCAGGAGGTGTCATCTCCAAACAGGATTATGAAAGCTTAAATACAGGAGTATTAACAGAAGATACAGAAGGAAAAATAGGAGCTGACCTGGGGATCGTCGTGACCATCCCCGTTATTGGTGGTTTCTTTTCCGTTCAACCCGAACTCCATTGGGTACAAAAAGGCTATAAGTATGTAAACCCTGTCGCCCAGGAAATCACAACTAACCTTGATTATTTCGAAATTCCTGTTTTGGCTCGATTTAATTTCGGTGGATCATTGCGCGTGTTTGCATTCGCAGGTCCCAGCTTTGGTTGGTTGCTCGATGGCTCTTACGATCCTGATAATGGCGGCGATCCTACTGACTACCTGACAGAAACGGAAACATCGGGGGTGGTAGGAGCTGGTGTCGGCATCGGCACTTTCGAATTTGATTTACGTTATATCGCCGGGTTGAGTGATGTCTCTGATGCGCAGGAATTCAAGGATGCGAAGAACAGTAGTTTTGGTGCAGGAATTACATTGAAATTCTAGCCCCTGCCCCCTATTAGGGGGAAATGAAATGCTATGTTATAGCTGGAAATACACTTTCCTTATTTTTCCATCATTCACCTCGTATGTCACTTTCGCTTCCATTATTTTATTGTTTATCACTACGCGCTCCTGGTCAATCACTGTGTCGCCTTGTACCGTCCTGTTGACTACTTCACAATGAAGAGAAGGATTCGTTTCAAAAAGCTCGCCATAGGTAAGCATCATATCGGGTTTGCCTGAAGCGATTAATTGATTGGGATAAATATACAGCTCAATATCATCCCCATAAGGTTCCAGGAAAGCATCCATGTTTCTGCAGTTATAAGCATTCAATTGCTTTTGCACTAAAGCTTCTGGTGAATCCTTGATCAATGTATCCGGATCGATGAGGATCCCATGATTGATCACCAGGTCGATATGCGTTAAATGTTCAAGATTCTCTGCAGGATTTGCATTCAGCAAAATCAGGCTTGCTTTTTTGCCTTCATCAATCGTTCCAAATTCCTTTTCCTTGTCTAGCACTTTAGCTCCATTCAATGTAGAAGCGGTAATAATTTGCCAATTGGTCATTCCACTTTCCTGCATAGCTTTTATTTCATGCATATAAGAGGAGGCGTGCAGTGTACCAATGTTTCCTGCATCCGTTCCTGTAGCTATAGTAACACCGCCATCCACTAACTTTTTCAAATTAGCCCGCATGGTTGTATTCAATTGGTGACTTTCTGCTATTGTTTTTGGAGCATTAGCATAGTGCTTGTAACTATTGGCCAGGGCGGTATCCGGCAAGTGTTGCAGATCAAGCAGGGAGCCTAATTGAAAAGGATCGCCGGTGAGCAGATCGTCTGTATTGAAATGAAGTTTCTGTCCAAAGGTGTTGACATAACCATCATGGACGATCAATGTGGGACATAAAATGGTATTCTTCTTTTTCAGCAATCGAACAAAATCATCGGAGACGATCTCATCGTCCACGCTATGCACGAGGTAATCACATCCATTTTCCACGGCTAACTGTGCAGTAATTCTTTCTGTCGCATGGATTGCCATTTTCAAATGATTGCGATGCGTCTCATCAATTATAGTTTTGACTATTGGCAAATAATTTCGCGCACTGGCTTCCGTGTCCGACGTATCCTGTCCGACGATATACCAGATCTTGAGGAGATCCGGATGATAGTCCAGTTGATGAGCTATTTGTTTTTTAGCATCAGCTGAAGATGTAACCAGGTTGAAAGGACTGTTATCTAGCAAATCTTTGAATGGAGCAGGCTCGTAAGTGGTCAACAAAGGGCCAGCCATATAAATGGTTGGTGCAAAGGAAGCATTCCTGAATTGTTCTCTTTGTTTCAGAAAATTTATTGTTGTACCAACATCAATCACTGTGGTGATCCCTGCTTGTAAATATCTGCGAAGCACATCTTCCAAGTGATCGTGAGTCCAGGCCATTTCATCTTCATATGGCTTGTATTTTCTCAGGTCAATGGCATCGGGTCTTGTATACAATCCACCGCTTTGTGAGAAGTGAATATGGGCGTCTGTTAAACCAGGAAACAAATACTTACCTGCACCAGGAATGACAATTGCATTGGCAGGAACTTCAACTTTTTCTGCTGGTAAAATTCTTGAAATAATATCCCCGGTAATAATTACTGTTTGATGCGGGATCAGCTTCTGGTTCGCCACATCCCCGATAGTTACATCAGTTATATAGATTTGCGCAGCAACCAGGTCATATGTAAAACAAAGTGAGAAAAGGAGAATTATTTTGAGCAACATCAGGTTATAATTTTTATGAAAGATCGACGAAAAGAATGGATCTGATACAAAAGAATATGGACTGACGAAAATTTAATAAAAAATATATTGTGCAGTCAGGCTAAATCCGATTCTGAAATTATGAGATTTAGATCTTGTAAGGCTGTTATGACCTCCCAAGTTAGGAAAAGCATACGTAGGAGAAATTTCTGAATCTGTAAAATCGTAATCTGAAAACATTCCCAAGCCAGCTGCAAAACTATCCCCAATAACTTTTTGAAATTCAATTCCTCCAGTGAGACCGAAGAGTACCTTATTGTATAAAAATGGAGTTTCATGATAATATTCATTGTAAACTTGTGGGCTGCCCATCAATATTTTTTGATATGTTTTTCCAGGAGTTCTGATGATATAATTTCTAATACTATCATAAAGAATTATGTTCTCCATACCATCATATTCATAATGTGTTAGGGTAGATTCATAATAAGTTAAAAATGAAATTTGAGATCCTATGTCTGCATTAATATAAAAATTGCTATTATATCCTATTTCCATATTGAAAGAAACAATCAAAGGAATTGAAATAATATTAAATTTTGTTTCAATTTCCCTACCATATTCATATGTCCAATTTTGCTGATTCGTGCCATGTTGTTTTGTAACGGAAACTAATTTGTGTTTCTGATTTTGAACGCTATATAGTGTCCCGGTTTTGATTTGAAAATTATGAGCAAAGGGGAATTGAATCCTCAAACCTATTGCGGATCCATTAAATGCATTGTCGCGATATGGGTAAGAATCCGGAAGGTTATTCCAATCAGACTTATTATAATTTTGATAAATAAATGGTCTATATATTGGACCAACAGAAAATAAATACTCCTGACCTTTAACTATTCCGGTCAAATTAATAAGTAGCACTAAAATGATTTGAAATCTCACTATCATCTATTTTCAAAATTAACCATTGGTTTCGTAAAATTTTAAATGGAAAGTTATGATTTTACAACTAATGCGTTAAATAAATGTTACAAGGGAGACGCGTTGAATTGCTGTTTCTCTCGCCGAAATTCCTGCACGATTCCCACTATAGATTCCCGCTGGATGTTGGTGATGGTTCGACTAAGCTCACCACAGGAAAAACACCAACATCGGCTAAGTTGCTACTACGTAAATCTTCTCCCCCTTTGGAGGGGGTCGGGGGGTGGTGCGCTAATCATTCTTTTTACCACCATTTTTCAAAAAGCTTTCAATCATGGAAACCGTGCCGGCAATAACAGCTGAGTCCTGCGGCATGGTTATCTCACCAATGTATTCTCCATGACCTCCGGGGAAAATAGCCAACCTGGATTGTGGCAACATGCGATGCATGGCCACAGCATGTTCAGGTGTAACCACATCGTTGTCACTGATGATGATAAACGCCGGAGCTTTAATAGATAACATTTGTTCATCCGTGATCTCAGGAAAATTTTGCATCCGGGTGACATCACGCAGATACATTTGATGCAATGCCACTGTATCAGGATTTATTTTCAGGAATTCATCCTTGAATGCTTGTGGCATCCCTTCAAAAGTGGCATTCTTCATCATGTCAAAGAACCAGGGTTGTGCACCGGACTTATTATAAAACATGGAAGCGACAATAATTTTATTTACCTGTTCAGGATGACGGATTGCCATTTCCAAAGCGGTGCTTGCCCCATTACTGAATCCAAAGATGTCCGCTTTTGAAATGTTTAATTGCTTTAATAATTCAGCAATATCATCTGCATCCTGTTCAAAGCTCAACGGCTGATCCCTGTCGGAAGTATGGCCGTGAGCCTGCATTTCTACTGCGATCACCTGGTGATGTTTAGCGAATAAAGGAATCACTCTTCCGAAAGTGGTTTGTAAGGTTGAGCCACCTCCATGGATCAATACAAGTGGCATGCCTGAGCCATGGATCTCATAATACATGTGGAGGCCGTTGACATCGGCATATTGGGCTTTGTTTTCAGTGAGTGTAGGGTTGATCAAAGTTGTATTTGATTTATTCTTCGCAGTGTTTTGACAGCCCTGAAAGATCAGGATAATAAAAATGAAAATGCTTAAGGATTTGATCATTTATCAAAGTAAAGTCATTTAGTTTATGTTTTGTGGCTAAAGCCGAAATTTCTCATATGCCCTATCCCCCGGTCTAAAGCACCGGGGCAATTAAGGCTTTCTTCTTGTCAATCTTGAATGATTTAATTGCGAAATGCTTTAGCTATTGGGAATGCTTTAATTGCCACGGCCTTTAGGCCGTGGGGATGGAAAATGCTTTTCTATGGCTTTAGCCGCCAGCAGACACCCTGGAAGGGTCTCCTTTTTTCTTCCATGAATCGATTCTTCCTTTTTTCCAATAGTACGGAATATTGCGGATGATGAAGGCATTCGCCAGCACTGCATCCTTGAGATTCAATTTTTCTAAAAAGGAAAACGTGTAATCGATCACATTCACCGGTGTGGGTTTCCAGTTTTCGCGCACGCCCTCAATGATCATTACTTTGTGTTTGGAATTGTTGTAGTTAAAAGTAAATGGCAACGGTCCTGCAAATCGTCGTGCTTCTTTCCAATCCGCAAATGGCGAACCTTGTGGCAATGGAATATCTTCTTCATCTTTTTCCTGTATTCTTACGTGAAAGCCTGATCGCTTAGAACTGAATTCAATGATATCGCCATTTTGCTGTTGTTTGATATCAGTAGTCGAATAATGATAATGCGTGAAGAGGTTTCCGAAAAACTCCATCTTCTTTTTATCGGTTTCTGATTTAAGGATATAAAGGCCTCGTAAATATTTGCCGGCAGAAGTGGTGTATCGCACAAAAACGCGATATCCGATGAGGAAGAAATCGTTGCCGATGAATTCGGGAAAACCTTTGGGCCGTAGCGCTTTGGTTTGCACCATGGCGATGGCGATGAAGGCCCATTTATCATGGAAAGTATCCAGTTCAAGGCATTCCGGGATTAGCGGTTGGACGTGTTCTTTAGGAATGGCGAAAGTGAAGACAAGAGAGGAATCGAAGAAAGCCTCGACGGCGAAAGGATGATTCTTCAGAAAGGTGAGCATCGTTCAGTAATCCAACTAACAAGGCAAACAAAACAGCAAAGCGGTGGTTCATTTTTCCATATTGTCAGAATCAGAATTTTCAGAATTTAAGAATTTTCAGAAATAAACAGATGCTCCTCTGTGTTCTCCGTGGCCTCTGTGCGAGGAAGGATTTGAAATTTTCTTATTGTCAGAATCAGAATTTATGAATTTTCAGAATTCTTTCCAGGCGATCAGGATGACAAACAGGTAAGCAAATACGAGGTTAAATTTTCCCCACAAAAGAAGGTCGGAAGCCAGGTATAATTCAATCCCATTCATAATAAGTATCAAAGCAATCTGCACTGCCGAGCAGAGCCTTGATTTTATAGCGGTGAGTATCCATATGGCCATAAGTATTTCTGTAATGCCGATCAATTTAGTAAACAGGAAAGCATATTCACTTCCTAAGATTCTGGCTACTATTTCCTGGTGGCGTGGGACCAGGTTGAGCACTTTGGCAAGGAGACCATTAGCCAGCCAGATGGAAGCCAGGAAGAACCGCCATGCTCTCATTTTTGCTTCAAATAATGGGTAGTCAGTGTGCGGGCCCAGTATCTCGGTACATCATATTCTTCCTGCAAGGTCACCATATCATTGGATTTTTTATCTGCGGTTTTCCGAAAATAAAGTATAACATTTTCATTGTTCTTTGTTTCTAAACAGTGAAGCTATATTCCCGCATAGGGAATAATACGAATAGCATATTTCAATTCTCCGATAAACGTTGTATCCTTTTGGAGATATTCCATGATGCTGGTAATTTCTTTGACAGGTGTTTCAATTCTATTAAAATAGATGAAATGTTCCAAATAATAATTTGAATTAATATCAGCTTCCATTTTTTGATCGTCCAGAAAATATTTTATGCTTCCTTTAGAATTATCTTTGGAAAAACTATCCTTTTTCGTGCAGAGATTAAATCGGGTAACCAGTCCCGGGCCTAGTTTCTCCAGGTAATAATTAATTGTGTCCACTGTGGAAGGCGGAGCAAAATTTTTTATGAATTCTTCGTTGCCTGTAATAAATTGAAAACAAGTTATTTTTTTTGAGAACCCCATGTACTGACCATTGGATAGCTTCCAAGTTGATTCATTGCCTTGATTGTAATTTATGATTAGCTCATCGTTCCCGATTAAGAATTTAGTAAATTCTTCAAAATATTGAGTTTTGGAGAACGGTTCTTTTTGAAATTCCTCGTGTGCAAAGGCTTTCCTGGAGTCTTTCATAATTTTTTCTTCATCAAGGTCCATAAAATTGAAAAGCCGATAAATCAAAATCAACACCCCGATCAGGACGATCGTAGTATAAATCGCCTTGTTGTATTTCGCCAGCCAGTTGGGCAGGTAAATATCGAAATTGGCTTTTTCCGAATCGGAATATTTCCTGGCCACAATTGTGATCGGACACAGTTTTTTAAATGCTAAAAGGACAAGTCCTTCCAAAACAATCAATCCAAGGCAGATCCATACCCACCGGTCAATCTTGTTTATAATCACAGCATAGAGGAAATAAAAGATCACAATGTTGTAACACACCCAGACCGCCGTATGAAGTAACTTGAGAAGAATTAGTTTGGATTGGTTAGTCATTGTAAATGAAAGAAAAATTATTTTTTGCCTGTTCTAATTCTCTCTGTTTGGCATCATTTCTCTTACAATCTTACAAATTTGCCGGCTAACAATTACAAAGTACATTCCGTTTATTTTACTTTTCATGCATTTTCTTTTCAAGCTCTTCCAACTTAGCTTCGAGGATGGACAGTTTTTGTTCCAGTAATGAATTCTCGTCCAGCACTTGCTGCAACTGGGCCTGCAGTGTTGTAGCATTGGCATTCAGTTCCTGCACCGCTTTCACCAGGGGTACGACGAAGACGGAATAACGAAGACCATATAAATCAGTACTGTTATCCGGTGCATCTACGCCTGAAAAATCATAACCGATTTCCCTGCTGCTATTTTCAACTTCCTGCGCAAGAAATCCTGTCCTGATTTCTGCTGATCGCTGATCCCGGACTTCGAGCGTGGCAGCAGAAGGCCCATGAACTGAAGTATGAAGCCGTTCGTCAACATGATCTTCATTCAGCTTAGCAGCGAGACCATTTACATCCAATTGATAGGTTACCGGCCGCAACCGCATGATAAAATCAAGACCCGGAACATTTTCGTGCACATTCGTTTTGTACCGCGAATCAGAAATATCTGTCCAGGGCTCATAGCCACCTATAGAACTAATCGAAGAATTACCAATCCGTACCTGGTTGGAAGCTGTAATGCGTGAACTTGACCCCAATGCCGTGCTATTCGTGTAAGAGCTTGTAAAATCATCGGTATCAGTTGCATATCCAATGAAGGTGCAATTATTGCAGTTATCTCCTCCGGCACCAGCATTCCATCCGAAGGCAGAATTATAAGAGTTTTTACCAAACATAAAAGCAGAATAACCAACTACTGTATTCCCAGTCCCGGTACTATTGGTTTGCAAAGCATAGGCGCCACAGGAAGTATTATCGCTGCCGCTGGAACATAACACCGAATTGGCATAACCTATAGCCGTATTATGGGCCCCTGTATTGGTTGCTGGAAATGGAGTTCCCTGTAAAGCAGCAAAACCCAACGCCGTGTTTCCGGTAATTGAATTTGTGGATGAATTATTGGCATTACTCATGGCCCAGGCTCCAATAGCGGTGTTTGAATTTTTTGCTTTATTGGTTTTGAGGGCGTTATATCCCACAGCAGTATTGTTCTCTCCTTCGGAATTGTCTACAGCAGACTCTTTTCCAATAGCCACATTTTGAATTCCAACTGTATTGTTACGCAGTGCCCTGGCACCTATAGCCACATTATCCGAGCCGCTACTATTCTCCAATAAACAGTATTCTCCGATGGCCGTGTTGAATATTCCTGTGTTATTGGAAGATGTAGGACTTCCTCTCAGCGCTGCAATACCTATCGCCGTATTTCCGGAATAGGTTGGAGAAGTTGTATTATCCGCAAACAACATTGCTTGTGAACCTATTGCGGTGCTCCCTTTTTTCCCAACATTCCCATGAAGCGCATAATATCCTACTGCGGTATTTTCATCACCCGATGAATTAAAAGCAGACGCCAGCGAACCAATCGCTACATTTTTCTCCCCTGAAGTATTCATAAGGAGGGCACTGTTTCCCGCTGCGACATTATAAGCACCTCCTGCATTATCCCGCAAAGCAACTGAACCAATAGCCGTGTTGAACTGACCTGTATTATTGGCGGGTGTAGCGCTACCTTTCAGAGCTTCATAACCAACCGCTGTATTGGCGGTATAATATGTAGCCATTGAATTATTTACATTTTCCATAGCATTTGTACCTACCGCCGTGCTCCCTGCAAGCCCGACATTGGACTTCAGTGCACCAGATCCAACTGCAACATTATAGTTGCCGATAGAATTGGCAGACAAAGCATTTTCTCCCAATGCCGCATTTTGTGAACCGGTTGTATTATTCGTAAGCGCATATTGTCCGATGGCTGTATTTAAAGTACCTGTATTATTGCCCGGAGTGACACTTCCTCTCAACGATGAGTACCCTACCGCCGTATTGCCGGTATTGATGCTTGCGTTTGTATTATCTGCATATTGCATAGCAAAAGCGCCGATCGCAGTACTACCATTTTTTCCTGCATTCTGATGAAGTGATAAGAAGCCTACAGCTGTATTTTCTTTGCCCACCGTATTTGTATATGCCGCGGCTGAACCTAGTGCTACGTTCTGCAAACCAGAAGTATTGTTAAATAATGCGCGGGCTCCTAAAGCCACGTTATTGGAACCATTCGTGTTACCAACCATACAAGATTCTCCAATAGCCGTATTGTTAAAACCAGTGTTATTTGCCGGTGTGTCACTGCCTTTCAGTGCATCAGCCCCTACAGCTGTATTCGCTGTTAAATTAGGCGTTGTACCATTGTCGGCATTTTTCATGGATTGGGAACCCACTGCGGTGTTGCCTCCTCTTCCTTTATTGGATAAGAGTGCCCCATATCCAACTGCCGTGTTATCACCACCTACAGTATTTGCATTGGCAGCTTGTCTTCCGATAGCTACATTTCGCAATCCGGAAGAATTCGCATACATCGCTTCCGATCCTACCGCTACATTTTCTTTTCCATCACTATTTTGATAAAGTGTCAGTTCACCTAATGCTACATTTTGATAACCGTCCACATTGTTATACATAGAGGCATATCCCGCGACTGTATTACTATAACCCATCGTGTTGGTGTACAATGCAGCATCCCCTATAGCCGTGTTGGATCCATTCATGTTATTGAAGAGTGCGGCATTCCCAATGGCCGTATTACCAGCACCATCCTGGTTTAGTTTCAATGCATCAGTACCAACAGCCGTATTTTCTTCGCCGCCAACATTGGCCTGCATAGCTCTTGCCCCGATAGCCGTATTGCCTACACTATATTGATTCGACGCCAAAGCAGATATTCCTACCGCGGTATTGGACGTACCGCCTAAGTTGTTCAGCAATGCTTCATTGCCCACGGCCACGTTGGAATGACCGGTCGAATTGTTTAACAGTGCAAATTCACCGACGGCTACATTTTTATATCCATTGTAATTACTGAACAAAGCTTCATTTCCAATAGCGGTATTCGATGTACCGGATGTATCCGAAAACATGGCATAAGATCCCACCACCGTATTTCCTGATCCGGTCGTATGATAGTTTAACGCCCTGGTACCCACAGCTACATTAAACAATGAGGTGCTGTTAAATCGAAGTGCTTCTTGTCCGATAGCCACATTCGAACCACCTAATGTATTGGAGGACCCTGCATTGGCACCAAGAAATACGTTATACTTGATGTGATCAATGCGACCGGCAGATATGTTATTTACTTTCAACAATAAAGGTTCGTTATTCGTAGTACCAAGAAACTTACCGGCAACAATAGAATTACCGGATGTGCTCCAACCACTCAAACCATTGAGTTGATTTTGCCAGCCATCCGGTGTGTAATACCATGTCGACTGCGTATCTGTATCGTATACGATGAGCCCGAATGCAGGCGATGGAATTAGTCCACGCTCAATCGAAGTCATCCTGGGTATGAGCATTCCTTTAGTAGTACTGCTCATTTCTACAATGGCACTTGGATCCGGACTGCCCGGCGTGTTACTGATTTTTACTCCCTGTGCAATGGATAAAAATGAAAGTCCAATGAAGATTGGGGTGCATGCGGAAATACGGATCAATGATTTCATTTGCTGCAGTTATTTACCAGCAAAAATTGCAGCAACAACAAAAGCAGAAATCCCCTGATCAGGTGAAATGTGATTTTAAAAAAGCCGTTCCTTGTATGCTTTGCTCACCGCCTCGGTCTGCGAATGGACCTGGAGCTTGTCGTAGATTTTCTTGATGTGGGAACGGACGGTGTCAATACTGATGAAAAGCGAGGAAGCAATCGCTTTTAAACTTTTTCCCATTGCTAACAATTCAAGCACTTCTTTTTCACGGGCCGTCAGATCATACTTCGCGGCGTCTTTGCTTTGCTGCATCGATGCAATAACCATGCGGGCCACGGAAGGACTCATCGGGGCACCACCGGCAATCACCTCATCAATGGCGGACACTAATTTTTCAGGAATCGATTTTTTCAAAAGATAACCTGAGGCACCGGCCCAAATAGCATCGAGGACATGCCTGTTATCATCGAAAACCGTAAGCATCAGGATACATGTTTTACGATCGAAGGACCTGATTTTTTTCACTGCTTCAATTCCTGACATGCCGGGCATATCAATATCCATCAGGATGACATCGGGGTGCGCTTCCTTTACCTGTTCCTCCACCCGGCTTACATCATCGAAATCACCGGCTACATAAAAGCGGTCGACTTCGCTCAGCAACATGCGTATGCTGAATCGCAAATCACGGTTATCATCATAGAGGAGAATCCGCGTCATGATCGTACAAAATAAAAGGCTTTCCCATTCATGTGTATACCCTGATCAGGTGATTGGCATAATAAAGTCTATGATGGTTCCTTCGCCAGGTGTGGAAGATATCTGCAATGTACCTCCCACTTCTTCTGCCCTGGTATGCATGTTTTTCAATCCATTGCCAGTGAATGAAGCTTTGCTTTCAAATCCTTTTCCATTGTCTGCAATTTGAGCATGCAGCATGTTACGTTTGTCCAGGCGGAAACTGATCCGGATGAGATTTCCTTCACTGTATTTCACTGCATTGTTGATCGCTTCTTTACAGATGAGGAATAATTCTTTTCTCCGGTCCGGGGCCAGTGGAATATCATGAAGGTTATCCTCCAAACTAAATTCACATTCGATGCCGGCGGATTCGCATAATTCGATGCTAAAATCTTTGATGCGTCCCCAAACCTGTTCAAGTGAATCATTGTCCGGGTTGATGGTCCAAACAATATCCTGCATATTGTCCAGTATCATCCGCGAGGTATCTTTTATTTTAGCAAATAACGGCTGACTCCCGTTTTGTGCGGATTTGTTTACAGCCATCGCACTGATGATATGGATATTGGAAACAGCAGAACCGATATCATCATGAAGATCGCGCGCAATACGCATGCGAAGCTTTTCCACTTCCATTCGCTTATTCAACTGGTACCGGTAGATGAACATAACGAGGGCGGCGACGGCAGCCGTCATCAACAAATAAAACCACCAGGTATTCCAAAAAGGCGGGCGAATCACCCAACTCAATTTTTCTTTAGCAGGAAACCACTTCAACCCATTAATGCTGACTGCTGCTTCAAAAACATAACGGCCGGGTGACAGGTCGTGAAACCGTATCGGATAATTGCCATCATGATTGATCCAGCCGGGATGCAGGCCTGAAAGCCGGTAGCGGTATTTTAGTTTCTGTGCATTTTCATAATACGGACATTCCACTTCAATCTCGATCAGGTTTTGATCATAGGGCAAAGAATTCGCCGTGAAGCCAAGTATCTGCCGGTTATTTTTTCCTTGCGCGATAGCGCTGGCTATATAAAGATCAAGCGTATCCTTGTGTCCGGTGAGTTGTTCAGGTTTGAAATAAAGTATTCCGCGTCCACTGCCGAGGAAAAGAATTCCTTCTTTATTGTACACATAGCTATTGGGGTAAAAAGAATAATCTGCAATCGATTCAAACCCGGACATGAGACTGATCTCGCCGGAAGGTAAATGATAGCGAAATAAGCCCTCGCTGGTGCATAACCAAAGTTGCGATTTGGTATCCAGGAACAATGTGATGACCCGTATCGAATGAAAAAAAGGATGCGCTTCTTCGAGCGTGTATGAATCCGCGGTCAGTGTGATTTTATACAAACCCTTATCTCCACCGGCAAAGATTGTATTTTCATCGAGGGAGCATAGTGCATTGAGGTAACCTTGCGTACGCGAAGCCGGGATGGAAAATTTTTTTTGCAAAGTTGAATCCAGGCAAATGGTTTCCGTGTAAGCGCCAATCCAGATATTTCCCTTCAAATCTTCATAAGCGAATTCGAGAGGTCCTTCAGCTCCTTCAAATTTTAATAATTCAATAGCATACGAAAAGCGATGCAGTAAATAACCTCCCTGCCCGCCGGATATCAGGTGATCACCATTTCGTAACGTGTACACCTGGTTAATAAAATTACCATCGATGTGTTGCTGAAGAAATTTTCCTTCTTCCCCAAGAGCAAATTTGGGTCTTTGATATTTTTTGGTGTTGGGATTGTAAATCCATACTCCTTTGTTCGTTTGTCCCAGGATTATATTTTCACCGTCGTAAGCAATGCCCCGAACGGAATGGTGATTGAGTTGATCGGTGGCTCCTTCATGCGCGAAAAAAGGAGTAAAGCGTGATGCCTGCACATCCCATTTGGTAAATCCATTAAAACTCGCGATCCAGATATTACCATCGCGGTCTTCCACCATATTCCTGGCATTGTTATCCCAGGCTAATCGTGGATCACTTTCATCATTGCGGATCAGGCCAATTTCATTGTGTTGCAGATTGAAACGGATCAACCCGTAATTGTCGTAGCATAGCCACGCGATGGGATCGTCGACATGAATATCCGTAAACACTTCATATCCTTCCAGTGGCTTACCTTTATGATAGAGCCGTAATTTTCGAAACAGCGTTTCTTGATCATTAAAAGTAAATAAGCCTTTACTGGTAGCCAGCAGCAGTAAAGAATCATTCATTGGAGCCGTTTCATAAATGGTCAGGAAATTATCCGCTAATGAATTGTTGCGATCCTCTGTCTCCAGTTCCCTGTATTCATTTTTTAGAAAATCATACAGGATCACTTTTCCGCGCCACAGTGAAACAAGTGCTTTACCGCCACGGATACTACACACCCAACGGATCCCGGTGCCAGGATGCGGGAGTGCATAACGATGTAAATCCTTTTTCGCGATATAGATAAGCGAATCTGGTGATTGCAATACATATCCATCTTCCGAGACATCACCTTTATTCACTTCGAAGTTTAGATGACCCAACAATGGATCCGGATGTGGATGAAATTCCTGTGTGTCATCATTAAAAATGTAAAAGCCCTGTCGCGTCAGGACCCACAAACCATCATGTTCATTCGGCTGACAGAGTAAGGAGATGTCAGGTGATGATAAAGTATCAAGCCGGATCACTTCAAATTCATCGCATGACTTATCAAACCGGTATACCTGGTTTTGTGAAGCGACCCACACGCGACCCAGTCGGTCGCAAAAGGAGAAGTAAAGGTTATCATCAAAGGGATAATCGCGCACACCCTGGCCATCAAAGCGCTGCACGTGGTTGGGGAAAAGGAGCCACACAAAATGTTCGTGATCGATCGTCAGCCGGCGGAGATAGCTGGTCCTGATGCCAAAGGATTCATCAAACAACTGCACATGGTAATCGGGAAGCTGCGCATTGAGCAGCGTTGTGGACAATAAGAGCCAGGTGATGATGCGGATTTTCAGGCGTCCGGGTTTTCTTACTTTAAATTTAACCTTAAATCCAGTAAGGTATTGGGTGTGACTGACCGACAACGTGCATGTCTAATCGTCGAAGGATGGAAGCGCCTAAAATAACGATAGGCGTTGATTGATTTTTACATTTTCATTTTGAAGACATCTTTATTTTAACGGCTCCGGAGCACCATCAAATTTCCTGTACTTACCGAGCAGTTGTCCAACCCTATACGTTGCCGGCATGATAACCTTTTTCACAAAGGAGGGGAGTTCGGGCAAATCGTATTCACTCTTATATCTTGTCATTAAATAGGCGGCATCAAACATTTCTGGTCGACTGCTGCCTGACTTCTTTTGGGCAGCATATAAGGCGGTCAAAAAAAAGATAATGCTGTTCACAGGTTTGACCCAACTACTGATGATAAGTTCATCGTCACCCGCATTCCAGAAGCGATGCGGAACATTTCGTAGAAAAGTAACAGTATCTCCGACACCATAATAAACCGGTTCCTGTCCTAAAATCTGGCATCCCATTTTGCCCTGAACTACAGTGATGACTTCATCCTGCTTAAAATGAACATGCATGGCAGGCCCCGCCTTTGGAGTGCAGTGTCCTTCAATAATCACTTTATCACCATCCGGCTCGCGGATGATTTCTTTGAAAATTATTTTTTCGCCGTTACCGCTTTCGATGGTGTGGGGTAGGTTGAATTGCATGGTGGGGAGCATATGTTATTCTATTGAAAAAGGCTTTGTAATTCGGTCATTTCCATTAATCAGCGTAATAAAATATAAACCTGCCGGCTGATTACCCATATTGAAAGTCAAATCCTGATTAAGTATATTGCCATGAAGGATTAATCTTCCTTGTACATCACTAATGGCGTATTCCTTAAATCCTAAGACGCTGGCATCTATAGTTGGCAGGCTAATATGTATTTCTCCCTTACCCGGATTGGGTGATATAATTATATCAAATTCTCCGCTATTTAAATCGTGGGTAGCAACGATTGGTGTGGGATCAAAATAATAGAGTTTAATTCCATCTGACTGTTTGCTATGAATAAAGACCTTGTTGTCCAGAAAAGAAAAATCAATAGGTTGATCAACTTGATCTCCATCAAATGATTCTATAAAAGTGTATGTCCCGTCGTCAAAACTTTTATACGCTGCAACAATACTGCTGGTAGCCTGATCATATCGGCCAAAATACATCCTTCCCTTCCAGCCCCTGATCTGATAATCATTGTCGAATGGTATTGAACTTTGGTGGAATATAAAATTTTTATCGACCGTATTAAATCGGAATAATCCTCTCGGTGAGGGTGAATGATTGTAATAATAAATGGAATCATCATCAATGGATGCATACATGAATGTTGCACTGGGTTGGTCTCTTAAGTTATTTATTTCCACATTACCCGTAAATGCACTTCTAAAAATGTAGCGTATGGCCCCTAATGGTTTAACTTTGCATTTCCATATGCTCTCATCAAAGGAATGTTTGTCATTTAAGTCACGATCATAATACACAGATGGTAAATTATAGGCCTCAATTACTTCATAGCCATTAATGACTGTCGAAGAGACATCGTCGAAATTACCGGTTGAATTATTGTACTGATAGACTGTTGCGGAGTCGGATGAAATCTTATCAATGATATACTGGTAAGATATATAATCCTTATAGACAAACTCCACATCGTAGGAAGTTCTCTTTCCTAATTCCAATCTTTGTGTCAGGCTTCCGGCACTCCAACTATAGAGGCCATAAAAATCAAATTCCTGGGTAAGCGGGTTGAATTGGGCTCCAATAAACTCTTTTACTTCATTAAAACTAAGTGGTTCGGCAACTTGAATTACCTTGATGGGATTGCCAAATTCATCTTTGAATATTTGATACTTCTGGTTCGTCGGATTATAGAACAATACCAGGGTATCACCCGAGCTTCTTTCTATAGCTTCAATTCCCAGGTCACCGGTTTTAAAATTAAATAGTTGTAAATACTGGTAGGTGCTATCCGGATTGCTATTATCATTAAACACTTTAGTTGTACCCGGCGTACCATTTGTTTCATACCAGATACTTCCTATACTAAACCAGACAGAATTCCCCGCAAAACCATTTTTTTCTGTCCGTGTAAATGGTGTCCAGGTCAAATTTTTATTTACTCCCTGGTTAAATAACCAATAGCTGGTATCTCCGTCGAAGACAAGGACATTTCTCGTGTCATCTTCCTGGTTGATAGCAAAGGCCATTAAATAGCCGAAAGCATCAAATATGTATGAGGAATCTTTATTAATATGGATTTCATGGCCCAAAGGATCTTGCACTACTTTAAAAGATTGCGCACCAATCCAATGAGCCGATTGAATAAGTAATAAAACGAAGAGAAGAATTATCTGTTTCATCAGTTTAATTTAGCAGTTGATTAATTCATTTTAAGTCCGATGACGTCAGCGGTACCCGTTGGCAGGATTCGTAAGTTGTATCTATGCCTGGGTACTTGATCGCCGAAGCTGGTCAGGGATGAGTTTGAGCAAGCGAAGACGATTCTTCAAATATAAGTATATCATTTTCCCCGTGCGCCGTCGCTGAAGCTTTGGCGCAAACGACCGAAGCTCGCGTCATTGCCTGCCGTCCATTTTTAGGTGAGCCCCAGAGAATGATCTTTCCTCCTTCATTCAAAATAGATCAATGCAATAATTTGAATGATACCTTTCTTGCATTGCTGGCGTCCCTCTCACTATTTCCTATTTGGTTGATTCCTTTACCTATTGTAATTACCCTATGGCTCTCTATTCCTTTATTAATGAGGAGTGCTTTTATCTTCTCTGCTCGTCGTCTGGATAAGTCAATGTTATATGCAAACGAACCTGTATTATCCGTAGATCCCTGGATAAGCAGATACGTATCAGGATTAGCCTTCAGGCGTTCCGCCAAATCATATATAAGTTTAAAATCCTCTGCTTTATAAATAGCATCTTCATCAAGCTTGTAATATATGTCTCCAAATAATTTATCAATAGTATCAAGTGTTTCAATCAGAATATTATCGAGCATTATTCTTGTAGGCTTGGCCATCTGTATATAAGCCGCTGTATCGGAGTATGAAATAGTGTGGGACAAAGTTGTAAATTTCTTTGGGACTCTCATGGTATCTTCGCTGAAGATCCCAAAATAAATATATCGAATTGTGAAATCAAAATGCAATACAGCTTGAATTTCCTCGAATGCGGAGTCATTAGTAAAACTAAAATAGATATCCGGTTCAGCTAATAGTTTGCCAGGACCCTCTTTTATAATTCTTTCTACTGAGAATTTTACTCCATAATGTGATGGTTTAAATCTGTGTGATTTCATATTAGCAACAAGAAAGCTGAATTTATAATACGTATTAGCTGCTAAGGAAGAGTCCAATGTCAATTCAATATGGTTAAACGAAACCCCTTTTTTATCAGGAGTCAACCATGAAGGGCTATGATACAAAAACAGTTTGCCCACCGGGTAATTCCCAAATTCAGCATTTTTGTATTTATGACTATTTCCATAGGCAACGGTTAACGTTTCAAATGGTTTTGCATCCTGAAATTCTCCTTTATTATTACGTATGCTGCCTAAGACATCCCCTCTTGAATTAATATCCACTTTCAGATCTTCAAAATCAAAGTAGTAAACCGTATCCGGTTGGCTTAATAAAATCGTTGGACTAAAGAAACATATGAATGGAAGTAATGAAAACAAATAATTCTTCATTTACAATAATGACTAAAAGTTATTGTCCATAAATAATTTAGTTTCATATAACGTCCAGGTCTACTCGTTGGCAGGATGAGTGCTGGCAATCTGTGACTGTGCGTTGATTTTCAATTATATGAATTTCATTGTCTTTGTAGGAAGCGCTGGTGATAAGTAGATTATGTTATCATCGGTTTCAAGTTCATATGTATTCTCGCATTTTATTGTTCAAATCTCATCCATTTAAAGCGGCCCGGACTTCCACTTTCAGATAAGATGAATACCATATACATGCCTGAGACAACATTTGGGAAAATATAGTCTTCGGTATAGGATTTATTGCTTTCATATACTATGCGTCCACTTGAATCAATAATCTTTATTGAAAAATTTTCAGATGACTGACCTGAATTCCTTTGAATGTAAAAACCGGTACTTGGATTTGGGTAAAGCTTGTATAGATATGCAGGTAAAAGATTCTCTGTGGCAGAAGTATTACAATGATTCTCCGGATCCGTTATGACAATATTATCCATGCATGCTGATGTATTACCAGCCTTATCTGTGACAATCAAGGAAACCATATGATCTCCCAGATCATCGCACGTAAAAAGGAGAGAATCAGTTTCGAGCCCTGAAAAAGAAAATTCAAGATTTTTTTCTTCAGTCTTATCATCATAAGATCCACCATTTAGAGATTCTGGAAAAATTGTAACCTGTCCATTACTATCAATACTAAAAATTGTATCACTATTGCATAAAGCCATGGGTGGTATGGTGTCAAGTAAATCAACGAAACATCCAGCATTTGCCTTCACATCAAGAGTGGTGGTGGAATGTATTTGATTTCCGACTGTGTCACTGGCGTAAATATCATATATGTAATAGCCTTTATCCAGGCACGAATAACATCGAGTGGTATCATCTATGTTTTCGGAAAAGCTAAAATGGACCAGTGTATTTCCCGGATCTCCGTTATCATAACCATACACGACGAAATCTTCAGCTTTCAAGCAGATGTTTATATTAGGATTAGGGGGTGTTGGCAATACCTTCTCAATAAGAAAAATGACAGGTGATTGTGTGTCTGTCTTGTTTTGTGATTGGTAGCCACAATATTGAGTTGAGAGGGCAATTAAAGAACTATTGTACTCATAGGCATCTTCTTCATCAAATACATAAACGTTAAGTAAAACCTGGGGCTCTGAGTTTGCACAGGTAAATATGCGTATTGTATCATCCGGATCAGTAGAGTAACTGAAACGTAGCGACCCGGCTGGTGTTTCCAGATCATAAGATCCATTGTCAAAATATCTTGCCGGAACAATCAGTGAATCGTTATCATATGGAATCGCAGATATCAAGAATCGGGTAATAGGTTGTGGAGGATGGTTTTGCGCTAGTGCAATGTTTTGGAATAACATGAGTAGGATCTGAATCTGAAAAATTCGAATCATAATATTTCTTTTGACTTAATATCGATGACAACTGCCGGGCTAACTGCCGGCAGGGTTGGTAAGCGGTATCTGTGCCTGTGCAGCGTTCTTCAAATATAAGTATTTCATTTTCTGTCCAGTTGTACCTACTATTGGTAACCCCGGTTATTGTTTGTCTTTTTCCTTGTCAGCCATTGGGCCAATCAATTTTTTTGCCATCATATAACCTTTTTCTATTGGCTTTCCGGTCATTAATCGGTAGCATTCTTCGGGAGTGGTTGCCCACTCCTTTGTGTCGTCAAGCATTTGATCGATTAAGCTTTTCCATTTTTCAAACGAGCCTTCCTTTTTCTCTACTATAACTTCATAAATAAAGCCACCCTGCATGTGATCCCTGTTTTTGTCCATTTCCTGAACTATGGTTGTAAACATAATAGCCTGGATTCCGATTGAATTCGTTGAATCAACCATGGTCTTAAGTTGTTGCCTGGCCCAACGGGCCCAGATCTCACATATGTTGAATGATGTATTCTGTATCTCCAGTTGCAAAGAGTCGTTTGTTTTGGCGACAGACGTTGTTCTTTCATATGCAGGAGCAAAATAGGCTTTCTCAAACTTGTCATTCTTTTTAGCCACATCCAGGACTCGCCATATGCCTATGGATGCCATTGCGGTATAACCATACTTTTCCATATCCCTTTCCATGTCGTCAGGAGCAGTTCCTTTATAATCCGAAAAAGTTATTTTCAGATCCGGTTGCCAGAATATATGTACAGAGTCCCGTGTTGGATAATTTACCTGTCCAATGGAGTTAAAAGTTGTGGATAAAAAGATGGAGAGGAGGAATGTGAGTTTCAATGATTCTGTTTATTGGATAACACCTAAATATACACAACCCCTAAAATTCTATCCTACTGATTCCCAACAATCAATTATTGCGTTTTTGAAATATTCATTGCGTATATCCAAAGTTGCGGAAAATAAATCAACAGAAGTGATTGGCAAAAAAAATACTGGCAGCATAGCGGAAAGCTACGCTGCCAGTATATTGTTTTCATCAGGCGAAAATCATGGATAAAGGAATTTAGGCGATTACAGCCTTACTCCTTATCCCTGGCTCCTCCCTTACATCATGATCAAAATGATCGCCACCACGATCAGCGACACGAGATGATACCCCGTATTAATGAAAAACAATTTCCATGATTTCATCTCCCAGCCTACCCTGCTCAGGTCCTGCGGTACAAAGAATCCAAGCCAGGTAAATATCGCTGCTGAAAAGACCGTAGCCATGGGGGACATTTCAGAAGGAGGCTGCCCCCAGGTCACCGGGTTCCACACCGCGATGTTGTGCGCAAACACATACGCCATGAGGAAATTACCGATCACCATCAGGATCATTCCCTTCATCATGGCGCCGGCCTGCGGTTTTTGCGTCATGTCAAATCCCATTTCTTTGGCCCACGCTTTTCCAAACAGCGGCGTGTACCAGAGGAATCCCAGGAGGAAGTTGGCGACTACCGCAATGGCAATAGCCACGTAGTTGATTTCAATAGTTGGCATAGTTAGTTGGTTTGAGTATGAAAGAATCCAACTAATATAGTGAATAGTGAGTAGTGAGTAGAAAGTGGTCATTCACTTCTCACCACGTACTGCCCACTACTTGCGGGCGATTTCATACCTCACATTAACACTGCAATTCAGCCTGGTGGGGACCATGGAAAAATTATACTGACTGTTATACGATGATCCTGCATAATCATAATAGTTGTCACTTCGCATGTTATAGTCGTTGTAATTGACATATACCTGCAGGATTTCTCCTTTTTGGAGGTTTAGTTTTTCAAATGCCACATCTGCCTTCAGGCCGGCATCTTCCATGGCCTTGGTGCAGGCGGACATTTCCATGGCATCCGGATCAGAAAACTCGCCCCTGGCTGTAATCCCGACCAACCCTTTAAACCTTAAATTCTCAACGATTTTTAATACATCTTCCAGTTTGGTAGAAGAGTCTACGAATCCATAGGTCTTTCGCAACGAGATTTGATTTCCAGTCCCATATTGGTTTTGGTTTACTGAGGTTACATTCAGCAACACAGGCTTCATCTGGTGAACTCCGTATTCATTTAATTTGTCCTTCAGTTCCTGGAGTCCGACAATAGTGAGTAGAAAGTAGTGAGTAGAAAGTAGTGAGTAGTGAGTGAAGGAAACTCGTGTTTATAGCATCTGTGCCAACTACCGACTGGATGAATATCAATAATCTGTGTCTGGTTGCTGATTTTCAGATAAGGATGTTAATGGTAGCATGATTGTACATCCAGCATCCGGCTTAGGTTAGTCTTTGTGGGCTGCCAAAATCAGAATACAACTATCTCTTTGGGCAATGTCTAACCAATTTACTTCAAGATGTTGAATTAATTCGTCATATTTTAAAAGTGCAAAATCGCAAACCCTAAAGTTGTTTTTATATTGTTGTGGATATTGTAATTCCCACTTCTCTTTATTTGGTATATCGGACTTACTAACTATTTCTTTGAGTTGCATTAATGTTATTAGTGTATTAGGAATATCATCTTTATTGTAATAGGCAAGCTCAGTGAAGAGAAGATACCAGTCGTCCCAATAATCTTTTCTTATTGCTAGGGTAGGCCTATCCAGATCATCCTGTACTATGTTTGATAAATCCCTGTCTTTCAAAAAATAATTATTTCGTTCGAGCATGAGTTCAATACAAGCTTCATAGTCAACATCCCAATATGGGTAGTTCGCCAGATTCATTGCACAAGTCATAAATGCATCGCGTTCATTGAGCTTACCTTGTGCAACCAAAGTATCACCTAGAAATTTTAGATTATTACATGTGTACGTATACGAATGTCCAAGATCAGTCAGGTTGTCAAGGAAATACAGGATGGATTCATTTATAGGCATGAATGCTGTTGTGGCCTGCCAGTCCAGTATATTTTCAATTATTTTATTTTTAGCTTCTAAATTTAAATTTGAAAATAGCATTTCTGGAAACGATGCGTTATCGAAAAAATCACAATACGTTTTAACTTCAATAATTTCCATAGCCACATCGGAAATGGAAAGGCAGTAGGGTACATCATTCCAATCCAATGGCGTTATACACAGCCTAGTCAGTGCGTCATTATTTAAATATTTTAATAATTCCGGAATTAAGACTTTTATATCATATTGAATTAATACCGCAAATTCAGAATTAAGACTTTTTCCGAATGCCCTGTTCAAAATAATGTCAAGCTCATTGGTCTCATGTGTGGGAATAATATATAGATCTTTAGACAAATGACCAGATCTTCTATATGGAAAATCCTTATAGACGGAATCACAAATGATGTGAAAAAATTTGTCTATGGGAGATAAATTGGATTTATTATTGAGAAAAACAATTGTTTTTGAAATGTCAGTTAAAGATTCCTTTGGAATGCTTAATTCATTTTTCGCAAACTGATAAATAGAATCCCAGGATTCTTTGCTTATAACTTTACTTATTAATTTGGCCTGGTCAGCAACTTGTTTATACCAATCCTGAGAAAATAAATTGAACGAAACGAGTAATAAAATAGTGACAAAGAGCGATTTCTTCATAGGGCGTAACAGCTAAATTTGGTAAATCCAAAGTTGCGGAGAAAAATCATCAGGACCGGAATACCTGATGATACATGTATCTAACATATTAACAGAAAGCGATGGTCAGAGATACGTTTTTCATGGCCATTCCATTTTGTAGATGAAATGATATACCATGAAGACACGCGCAGTCGGTACGGTCCTATTTCAATAAGGTTATTTGACCAGAGTCCGACAATAGTACGTAGTGAGTAGAAAGTAGAAAGTAGTGAGTAGTGAGTGGTTGTGCACTCACTACTCACTACTCACTACTCACTATTACGATTCGTCGTCGTCATCCTCGAAGGGCAACTCATAATCCTGGTTATCCTCTTCCAGGTCCTCATGATTGTCGCCACCGATGCTGTAGTAATTGTTTTCCTCATCCTCGTTGCCGATGTCTTCATTATCATCGTCCAATTCAGATCCGGGAATATCCAGGTCATCGATTAGGACTTCATCCTCAAAATCCAGTTCTTCTTCGGGATCGATGTCCACATCATCTTCTTCATCCTTGATGTGGGAGAAATCATCGGAGTCGAGATCCTTGACTTCTTCCGCACGATTATAGATATCATCCTTGTCCGGGTAGAGCGGGTATCCTTCTTCATTCGTGTCCCCTGGTTTCTTTGGATCGGTGGGCTTTGGCTTTTTCATGACGTTGTGCTTTTAGGAGTATAACTGGATAGGATGGAAATTGTTGTAGAGATACGAAAGACTAAGGCCATTCTTTATTCCTAAAAAGAGCTTCTTTTCACGCAGATTACGCTAATATTTTTTTTTGAATCCTACTGAAAATAAAATGGGCCCTAGCCATTATTACGCAAATTTACCACAGGCTACTGTAAAGAATCTGCAACCATTAAGTTCTTCGCGAAAGTCAATGAGGTAACCTGGAGTGAATTAGCGTAATTATTTATTAAAATAACATCTGCGTATTTAGCGTGGAAGAAAAATTACCGCTCGCGGTTCACGAACATCTCCTCCCGCAGGGTCACATTATTCCCAGGAATGCCCGTGATCCACTTCGCACAATTATACGATCCGCACTGACACTGGAAAGGCTCCATATGCTCATCGAGGAAGCTGGCATAATTGAGTGTAAGCTCTTCTCCTTTCTTGATCGGACGTGAAGCAATGACATTCAGGCCTTCATACTGGGTGTTAGGATTGCAACTATGATTCTGCGGAGCCCAATTCGATGGATTGTCATCCCACAATAGGAAAACCTCCTGGCTGAGCGGGTATGCATAACGCCTGAAGGTTTCCTTTTCCTGTTCATTCCAACGCTCTTCTACATACCGACGAGTGACAATTCGCTGCGAAGCTTCTTCGAGTTTGAAGATGACATCACCGGCTTTAATATTTTGCGTAGCATAAATGCCATAACCGGCGATGGCATTTCCTTTCATGGCATATTTCTTCTGGCTGCGCTTGTGCCGGGCCATTCCTTCTTCAATAATTTTTCGAAGAAATCCAGCCTGGCCGATACCATCACATTTCAAAATATAATCAGCCGAACCTTCGTAACCATCTTTATAAAAGACCGAACACGTGAAGTTGATTTCGAGGAAATAAATTTCTTTTTTGTCATTGACCCGGAAATCAAGTCTTGCATAACCCACTCCACCGAAGCCCTGGAAAATTTTAAAGGCTGCTTCTTTAAGTCTTCGCTCCAGCATGCGATCATTGCATGGGATATTCGCTTCGGGGTGAAGCTCAGAAGTCTTTAAGGCATAAGTTTTAAACTCAAATCCTTCCGGGAATATGTATTCAATCGGCTTGAAGACCGTGCAGGTCGATGGATCTTTCGCATTCGCCACCAGCATGACGGTAAATTCCCGGCCGGCAATATATTCTTCCACCAGGAGCGGGCCATATTCTTCCATGATCTCGCCACACTTATGCTTCAGCTCTTCTATATTATGTACCAGGGATTCCTGGTTGATGCCAAGACTATCTCCGGCCTGGTGAGGCTTTACAAACAATGGATATTTAAGGTGGGCACATTCCCGGTCAATAGAATCTATAGACTCCACTAAAGCAAATGCAGGAGTATTGATGCCTTCCACATACGCTACATACTTCATCAGTTCCTTTGCCGGATCATATAATAAAGAGGTAGGTCCGGTAAATGGAAGTTTCAGCAGTTCCAGGAAATAGACAACGTCTACCGAAGGAATGCTCCAGTCGAGGTAACCTTCACAGAGGTTGACAAAAATGTCATACTTCTTCTTCGAGAGTTCGTGGAGCTGCTTGTAGGTCGTGAGTTTATTGACCAGTACATGGTCGAAGGTCGCTTCCGGTATCAGGTGACTCAGATCCCGTGTCGGATCATAATTTTTGTAATCGACATCTGAAGTGGAATAGTCAGGTTGGAGAACACAAATACGCATCGTCATCTTTTCGTTTCGGCTGCGAAGATCATCCTGAAGTTACAGGCGACCGTCGTCGAAAGGCATCATGGATTATCTCGGTTACTAATGAAGCAAATGTACAACCACTTAATCTTAATATCGCACCTATAGAAGTATAATCTTCATCTTCACTCAGGCCGCATTGAGCATTCACTTCCAATACATACATCTTACCCGTCGTTTGATCCATCCGGATGTCTGCACGGGTATAACCATAACCTTTGGTGGCGACATAAGCATCCCAACTCACCTTCTTTATGCTTTCCACCAGTGATGGATCAGGCAAGGCATAAGAATAGAACTCCCCGTTATCCGGCATAGGAGTTTCTGATTCATAAATTTCCCAAAGCCGGTCAAAGGATAAAAACTTTTCTTCATCAGGCACCGATGAATGGAAGACGCGTTCTACCGGCATGTACACTTTAGCTTCTTCAGGCCGATCATAGGAACCTGAAATCAATACGGTGAACTCAGGACCGGTAACAAAAGATTCTACCAGCAAACCATCAGCAGTCAGGCTCCATCCGTGGTAGCCTTCAAACATGGTATTGACCAGTTGCTGCAATTCCTCCTGGTTGTGGACAACGTTTTTGATACCTACTCCCATACTTCCACCGGAAACAGCGGGCTTCACGATTAAAGGTGAGCCCATGTCACCGAAATAATCGATGTGGTCAAGGTCCTTTTCATAAATCGCTTTCCATGCGGCGGTAGGAACACCAAATTGATCAAATGCCTTCTTCATGGGGATCTTCGATGTCGTGATCCGGTAGAAGTCTTCATCCGATCCGGTATAGATGAGTCCTTTTTCTTCTAAAAGTTGAATCACTGATACGCCTGGAGTGCCATTGATCTCATCGCCATCGCAGAGGTTGAAGATCACCGGGGTCTTGTGACCATTGTTAAGGTGGCTGTTAGCGATCTGTTCGATAGTTTCCCGGTAATTACTTTGCGTGACGGGCTGCCATTTCCATTCGATGCCGAGTTCGGTGAATGCCTTATCGTACTCCTTGATGCTTTGAGAGAAGTCGTAATAGTAATCGATGTTGGAATCGCCGTTATCCAGGTGAGGGGCCAGTACCCAGACCTTGATGGGCCCTATGGAATCGAGCAGCGGTGGGAGGTTGGATGCCATGGAATAGTTCGCTGCGGAAAGATATCATTAATAGTGAATAGAGAAAAGATAAGAGATAAAAGATAAAAGATAAAAGTAATAGTCTTCAGTGGGCAGTCTTCAATGGGAAGATCTTTAGTCGTCGCTGGTGTTTTTGATTCATTCAAAAGGATCATGTTTCACCAACGACTAACGGGAATACTGATTCTATTTCATACCAACTGAAGATATTGTTCTTCGAGTTTGACATTAAATTGGATATCCGCTTTAAGTGCTTTGAAGACTTTAAGGATGGTGTCAATGGTGGCGCTGCTGGCACTGCTTTCTAATTTAGAGATCTGGGACTTTTGAACGCCGATCAAATTTCCCAATTCTTGCTGGGTCAATCCGCGTTCGAGCCTGGCTGATTTGATCATGCGACCGAGAAGATCCATGCTTTCATATACATCTTAATATCGTAGAGCCATTTTTCAATCCGCTCATCCATAAATCAGTGACTTATTTCGATTTATAGAGCGAATTAAAACAGGATTTCTTAAAGTTTGCTCTTCGACAAGATCAATTTTTCTTTTAAACAGTATTTCCAATTTTTCTTTCAAAGAAAGATAATTAGAGAAATAATTTTTAAGATCAAAATGTTTGAAGCGGACCAAAAAATCTATATCGCTTGAGGGTTGGGTATTCCCTTTCTGGACAGAACCAAAAACTGAGAGCCTGGAAACCTGGTGTGTTTCACACAATTGAACCAGTTCATTTTTATGGGCTTCCACAACATTCATATTGGTAAAAATACAGAAGTCTACGGAAGACTGCCCACTGAAGGCTGAAGACTATATTTTTCTATCCAAATCGAGGATATACTCCAGCCTCTTAATCTTCCGATAACAAAGCATCAGCAAGATAAATCCAACCACGCCGAAGCTGCAATCCACGAGGGTCCAATAAATGGGGATGTGGCGGACTTGTCCTGCTATGAATGCTAATGGAAAGACAGCAATGCAACAGATCATACCCCACTGGATAACCCAAATATTCTTAATTGGATCCTTCAAAGGACCGATAAAGGCAATTGCAATAATGAGGTGTGCAAAGGCAAGCCAGTCAGTGCCATAGCTTAAGAAAGGATATTGGGCATTTACACTTTTAACCGCAGCGTACACATCCGCAAGCCAGCCCCTGTAGATAGCCGGGAAAAATTCCAGGTGCGCATTCATGAATGCTAATTCTGTCTCGATTGGAAAAGTAGTGATGCCGCTGACTACAATGGCGAAGATGAAAAAGAGGATGTAGTTGCGAATGGATCGTCGCAAGCGGGTTTCTTCTGTGCTTAATTTTTCATTTTGCATTTTTTTTCTTTTTCATTTTGTGAGAATCGGAATTTTCAGAGTTTAAGAATTTTCAGAATTCATTGAATATTTATAATTGCCCCGGTTGAATGTTTATAATTGCCCCGGCTCTTCAGGCCGGGGGAGAAGGCATATCATTAAATATGGCTTTAGCCAAAACAGAGAGCTCATACTTGCGGCTAAAGCCCAAATAATTGCATCCCAAATTCCCCGGCCTGAAGAGCCGGGGCAATAAAAGAATTTAAAGCATTCTCATTATTCATAGAAAGTTAATACATATAGTGTCACTTTTTATGCAACATTAACCGCGCTGAACAATTCCACTTCAGTTTCCTTGCCTCTCAAAGCCACCGATTCTATAATCACTTTGATCATATTGCAAAAGGCATATAAGATTATTAAAGAAAAACTTCATCTTTACACTGTTCCCTCTGCTATTAAATCTTATTTAAACTACATGATGAAGTATCTCTTCCTCACGATAGTCTCCTTTTTAACATTTACTACCATCCAGAGCCAGCCTTGGTTGGAGTTGCTGCCAACATCCAAGACCAGGAGTGATCTCACCCTTTTCGATTACCAACAAGCGTTCGAAACTTACTGGGCACCCTATGCAGTAGACAATGGATACTACATACAGGACGGCGTGAAGCAGAAAGCTCCCGGATGGAAACAATTCCGCCGCTGGGAATATATGATGAAGCTGAAAGCAAATCCGGTCACAGGCGAATTCCCACAACACACTGCTAGCGAAATTGTAAATGAATATTTTAAAAAGTATCCATCATCACGAGGCGGTGGTTTGGCTGACTGGAAACCATTAGGTCCATTTGGTCCGGAAGTTACTTACAGCGGTTTAGGTCGCATCAATTGCATCGGCTTTCATCCCTCCGATCCAAACACTTTCTGGGCAGGTGCTCCATCAGGCGGACTTTGGGTCACCCATGATCATGGACAATCATGGCAATGCCTCACGGATCAAAATGAATCTCTCGGCGTCACCGACATTATTGTCTCTGATGATTACGACATGGATGGCACGCTGTTCATTGCCACCGGAGATCGCGACTCATACGACAATCAAAGCGTTGGTGTATTGGTCACGCATGATTATGGTGTGACATGGCAACCCACAGGTCTTGCTTACACGATCAATCAACATAAATTCATCAATCGCCTGTTGAAACACCCTGATGATCCCAACATCATGTTAGTGGCAACAGGTGATGGTGTATTCCGCACATCGGATGGCGGTCTTACATGGAATGAACAACTCACCGATCGTGTGTTCATGGATATGGAATTTCATCCGACTGATCCGCAAATCATTTATGGAAGCATTGCGATGGGTCAGATATATCGTTCAACTAATGGCGGACAAAACTGGACACGTACATTATTAGTTTCACAAGCAGGTCGTACAGAACTTGCTGTCAGTCCTGCACAACCGGATTGGCTGTATGCGGTCATGTCCCAGGGAAGTTTGCGCGGTGTCTACAAATCGATTGATAAAGGCGAAACATTTACACAAACCATCGATGGGGATACGTTAAATCTCCTCGACTATAACGCCAATGGTGCAGGCACAGGTGGACAAGGTTGGTATGACCTCGCGATAGCGGCTTCACCTGTTGATGCAAATGTCATCTTTGTTGGCGGCATCAATACGTGGAAGTCAACTGATGGAGGTACGCACTGGTTGCTTTCGAATTTTAGCGGCAATCATCCAACCGCTGATTATTGTCATGCCGATAAACATGCATTGACATTTCGCAGCGATGGATTTTTATTTGAAGGAAATGATGGAGGATTAAATTTCACGCCGGATGATGGAGATACATGGAACAACATTACGCATGGCATGGCCATCAGCCAGATGTATAAACTTGGTGTATCACAAACAGAAAAAGATTATATGCTGGCCGGCTTACAGGATAATGGCTCGAAAATGCATTCGCCCGGCACATGGACCGATGTCGGTGGTGGTGATGGCATGGAATGCATGATTGATCCGGTCAATGCTGACATTCAATACCATTGTTCCCAATATGGAAATTTGTTTCGCACCATTGATCGATGGGAAACCGGACGTTTTATCAAACCCAATGCAGCAGGCAGTGGCGAATGGATAACTCCTTATGTTCTTGATCCATCGGATCCCAAAACAATTTACGGTGGCTTCAAAGAAATATGGAAGACAACGGACCGAGGTGATACATGGACGCAAGTTTCATCAGTTAATGAAACGAGTAAATTCAGGACAATCGCCGTTGCTCCTTCCGATCCGAACGTGGTCTATGCTAGCGGGCCCCAAAACATTTATAAATCCACAACAGGCGGAGAGCCATTTGTCAAATTACCCTGGTCTATTGCCAGTAATAGCGGTTCGTTATCATACCTCTCGGTAAAAAATGATGATCCGAATACAATTTGGGCTTCGTCTTCCAGCGCTTTTACTCCGGGTATTTTTCAATCTATTGATGGTGGCCAATCGTGGGCAGATATAACAACGGGCATTCCTGAGATACCGATTTATTGTGTGATTCAAAATAAACAAGTCACGGATCGTGTCGATCTGTATGCAGGCACCGAGCAAGGAGTGTATTACAAGCAAGGTGATGCAGAATGGGTAAGATTCAACGATGGATTGCCAAAAGTCATCGTCACGGAACTGGAAATCTATTATGATGCAGATCCAAAGCAAAGTTTGTTGCGGGCAGCAACATATGGTCGTGGCATGTGGGAAACGCGATTGCTTTTTGATTCCAGCATCATGATTTACGTTTCATCTACTTCCAGTCATCCAACACTGGAACCCCTCAAGCCCGGTTATCCTAACCAGGAAATATTGAAAATAGAAGTCTACACCAATGGAGATCTTGAACCATTACACCTGACTTCATTTAATTTTTCAACTCAAGGATCTTCAAATGCATTGAAAGACATGAGTAGCGCACGGGTTTATTACACTGGCAATATCAATGGCTTCCTAACTATGAATCCCTTTGGCCAACCATTCATCAAGCCCGATGGTGATTTCACTATTACGGGTGATCAGGCACTTTCAAGCGGTGTGAATTATTTCTGGCTGGCTTATGATCTCGCCAGCAATGCAACGGAAGGAAATTTTGTTGATGCGACTTGTGATTCCTTTACTATTAACAATACAATTATACCCGCTATCACTTCGCCTGATAGTAGTCGTCACATTGAAGTAGTGTACTGTGATGCAGGTGCAACCAATCTTGCTCCCGAACACATCAACGAAGTCACGATTGGTTCCATTACTCAGTTGTCTGAAAAAGGTGCTAATGGCTATGAAGATTATTCATTACTTACTCCCGAGGTTATCATTGGAGAGTCATTTAACATCACCGTGCACAACAGTGATCCGCACAACACGAATGAGTTGTTGATCTGGATTGACTACAACCGCGATGGGGATTTTGAAGATAATGGCGAATTGATTTATGATTCCGGTCCTGCGTTTGTTCCATTATACAATGTTCAGGCAACTCCACCGACGGATGCGCATATCGGCCTGACGAGAATGCGGATTCGATTGCATGATACTTCGTTTGGTCCAAATCCATCCCCGTGTGGTAATTCCAATATTGGCGAAGTGGAGGATTATGGATTGATTATTCATGATGTGATGTCTTCCAATTCTGATTTTGTTAATGAAGCTTTATTTTCAGTTTTTCCAAATCCTTTTGATGATAAATTTATTATCAAGTCTAAAATGGGAATGGACAATACACCCTTCCATATCACTGATTTGACCGGACGAATTGTTTATTCAGGAAATTTGGAAAAGGAAACGGAAGTGGATTTGAAACATTGTATCCCAGGAATGTATATCATCCAGGTGGAAAAAATACAAATGGAAATTGTAAAGTTGAAATAACAACATGCTGTAAAAATTCCATCTAACGCATTACGCTACATTTAAATGTGGGGTAATGAGTTAGGTGGAAATTTTTACGATTTTCCTTAAGCGTTTTTTACACTAATTACAGCAAACAGTGAACAAAGAGTGATATTAAATTATCACTACCACATTGTCACATTAGCACATTAGCACATTAACCTAGTTGATATATTTCGCCATCGCCATACAAATCACCGCGACCAGGATCAGCAATGCAATATTCTTCGTCATACTCGTGATGCCCATCCTGAGTTTGGTCATCTCGGCCATTTGCGCTTCAGTAGGCGAACCACCCGCTTGCATTATTGCTTGTCCGATTTTTCCCATTCGATCAGCTTTTGGTTTGTTGACCAGGATACCAAGAAAGAAAGCAATAATAGCTGCAATGGCACCGATGGATAAAACCAAACCATGTGGTGCAGAAGCCCACGACATGGTGAAGTGACCCGAAAGCCTGTCGAACATAGCGAGACCCGTCAATACGGTCAGCGAACCCGCCGCCAACATATAGATTGGAAATTTGTAGGCGTTAATCATCCGCTGCATAACCTTACCACCTTCCGGCATTGAAGAGTTGACAGATGGCATGATAAACATGGCGAGGGAAAATAAACCGCCGGCCCAGAATACACCGGATAGAATATGCAGTATCCGCATGATCAGCATGTAGTAGTCCATTATAGTTTTGTTTTGATGATGAAAGAAAAACGAGAAGCAAAAATTAAGCATTTATAACCCTGCCTCAGCTTTTCAAATAAAAATTTTTTTATATATTATTTTTTCACATGCCCATGCCCTGTTTGGGCGTTCAATTTTTATTGAAAGGAAAAGCACAAGAATTGATTACACATAGAATATTTCCAGAATTTATCTATCAGCTCCTCCCAGTGGGGGGCAGGAGGCGGGGACCTTTTCACATTTTGCTTTGTTATAATACGTACCTTACAAGACGAATCGGGTCCGCCTCTATTTACCAACAAAATTTTCCACAGCTATGACATGGGTTGTCCACAGCCCGGTGTTGTGCATCTGGGAAACGATTAGGTAGAGAGTTGTACCCGATATACATTTGGCACCCGTTATGTGAATTGTCAATTGTGAATTGTGAAGAGAATTGTATTCCAACTTACCATTCACAATTCACAATTGACAAAACTTTTAGCTTTTAACTTTTAGTTTTTAGTTTCTTCAATGGCTGAGCCTACAACATATCCCACTCCCGGTAGTCGACTCAAACCGATCCGCACTGACAATGATCTGACCAACCTGGTCTATGGCAAAGTACAGCCCCAGGCAACGCAGATCGAAGAAGTCGTACTCGGAGCACTGATGCTCGACAAGGATGCAATGGCTATTGTGCTGGACATCCTGACGCCGGATAGTTTTTATAAAAAACCGCATGCGATCATCTATGATGCGATGCTCCATCTTTTCGAGCGTTCACAACCGGTGGACATTCTTACCGTGCATGAAGCATTGAAGAAAGCGGGTCAGCTTGAAGTGATTGGTGGTGTAGGTTTTTTAGTAGAGCTGACCAATAAAGTTGCGAGTGCTGCGAATATCGAATTCCACTCGCGGATCATCGCGCAGAAACATATCCAGCGCGAACTCATTCGCGTGAGTACAGCAACAATCAGTGATGCATTCGAAGACACCAAGGACGTGTTTGAAATGCTGGACGAAGCGGAAAGTAATCTCTTCGACATCACACAGAAAAACTTAAATCGTCGTTATACCAAACTCGGTGACCTTGCCGTAAAAGCCCAGAAAGAACTCGAAACCTTATCCAAGAAAGTAGAAGGGATGACTGGTGTTCCATCCGGCTTCACGGAAATGGACCGCATTACGAATGGATGGCAACGTTCTGACTTAGTGATCGTGGCTGCTCGTCCCGGTATGGGTAAAACAGCTTTCACGCTGGCGATGGCTAAAAATGCCGCGCTTGATTTTAATCGTCCTGTTGCTTTCTTTTCTTTGGAAATGTCTGCATTACAGTTGACGCATCGTCTGATGTCGATGGTCGCGGAGATCCCGGGTTCGAAATTGCGTAATGCACAACTCGAAGATTACGAATGGCAACAACTCAATACGGCTGTGGAGCGCTTCTCTGAAGTGCCTATCTATATCGATGATACTCCGGCTATCAACATCTTTGAATTGCGCGCGAAATGTCGCCGTCTCAAAATGCACCATGACATTCAATTGATCATCATCGACTACTTGCAGTTAATGGCAGCGGGCCCTGATCAAAAACGTGGAGGCACGCGCGAGCAGGAAATCTCTACGATCTCCCGTGCATTGAAATCCATGGCGAAAGAATTGGATGTTCCTGTAATTGCGCTTTCGCAGTTAAGTCGTGCTGTTGAAACACGTGGTGGTAACAAACGTCCACAGCTCTCCGACTTGCGGGACTCCGGTGCTATCGAGCAGGATGCAGATATCGTATTGTTTATCTATCGTCCTGACTATTATGAGATGGAAGCGGATCCTACCATTTCAAAAGACCACGCCGAGATCATGATCTCCAAACATAGGAATGGTGCATTGGGTACCGTCAATCTTAAATTCATCAGCCAGTTTGCGAAGTTCACCGATCCGAGTGATGACTTCTTTACTGAAATTGCTAATAAGGGTGCTGCGGGTGATAATTACAATTCGATCATCACAAGGCCATCAAGAATGAATGAGGATGATGAGCCGATTCCTTTCTAGCAGAGGGCGGCGAGCAGAGAGCAAAGAGTAGTGAGTAGTGAGATGTGAGTAAAGCTTATATAAAGGCTTAAAGTGCAGCTTGGTCTGCGACTCATCCATTTCCCCAAAAAAAAATAATGTTCAGCGTAGTTTGAAACTACGCTGGAGTGTCAGCAACCATTCGACTTCGCTCACGGACCGAACTCTGTTTTGCGAATCATGATGAATCCTGTTCCGAAGAAGAAATCCATCATCACACATTCTTCTCAATCCTTAATAAAAGTCTGTACGGCGGTTGTTCCATTCTCGAAGAAAATAGCAAGCACATAGAATCCGGGAACAAAATGGTCAATTGCAATACTGGCAGCATCACCCCGAAATCGAAGATTTCCTGAAAGGTCATAAATAGCAATGCTTCTAAATGGATCCTCTAAGTTCATAATGGTTATCCTGCCATATGCAGGATTAGGTACGAGCTTTAAATGAAGTTTGGTAAATGTGTTCAACGATGCTGTTTCATCCCAACAGGTATTATAATCCGGACTATCGTAAAGAATGGTACTATCCTTGTATAAACACAAAATATAATTACTGGGTGCATCAAATACACACATATAATCTGTAGCGAACAATCCGTCTATATTTCCAATACCTTCAATCCATTGGGTATACCCAAATACTAGTGGTGGATCATCATCCCACGAACATCTTAGTTGCCATCTCTTTCGTGGTTCCCCATCTAATAATGTTACTGTATCGATTTTATCCACCACCAGTTTAACATCAAACTGAGGAGGTATAACAGAAAATGTATCGCCAACTTCCAGGTTAAAATTGATTACTTCAGCTTCAGCATCAAGCCAGGGGGTATAAATGATGTTGTTTTCATACCGGATATAATGACCTGTGCCCGTCCAATTCTTTGAAAATTCTTTGTCAGCTCTGAGCACCTGGTAATATTCTTTCCCATTGATAAGGGTGGAATAGGATTCAATCGTATACCTCCAACTGACTGTATATCCACCATTATTTTCAGCTTCTATCCAGGTATAGGTGGAATCAAGGAATGAATCTATAAGGGAACGCGCGATTATTCCTGATGATGGGGGATCAGTGAATTTACCTTCCGGGTTTGATTGGCTTTTAAGGGATTGAAAACAAAATCCAAGAAGGCCTAAGAAAACTATGCTTCTAATTTTCATAAAAAAATGAATAACAATTAAAACTTGATCTAAATTGAAATTAAGTAAAATCCTGGTTAAGATTAGTGTAATCTTTTCCTGGTCAAAAAATTTTACAAAAATCCCACCTACATTAGTTTGATCTACTTAGTACTTTACCTTTATCAACTTATCGGTAATCGAAGATCCATCCTCTTCCCTCACAACATAGAAATAAATTCCTGACACCAAATCATCAGAATATACGACCTGCCTCCAATTTACCTTAACGACAGAAAACAAGTTAATATTCATCCGAATCAAGATCAATGCTAAATACTCCGTAGAACTTATTATCGGAAGCATCTTTAAAAAACAACTTAAGTTTTTGACTACCTGATAAATTTGCCTTTCGCAAAATATCTTTCATAGTCCTCAAGGGAGCTATATAACTCAAGGATTCCGATATTTCAAGGCTTACTAGTAATTGGTTCTGGTAAAACATCCCCAGAGGAATATGTTGTTTCTTTTTATTGATCTCAATACCACTGTATACAAGTTTTACATTTCTAGATCAAATATTTACAGCGGATATTTCAATAGATGTTGAATGCCTGGGAATACCTGCAATATGCAGATAGGATACATTTACTTTCAATTTTGGAAGATTGCCAACTCTCGCTAAATATAAAGCCACAACTACCGCAGCAAATGCTCCAAACCCAGAAAACCAATCACCTATCGACCCTACTGCATCCCAGTTTATTTCTCCAAACATCCAAATGCAATAATTTAATACCATATTGTCAAAATTAACCAAATCTTTTTCACTATTGTCCTACTTTATAAACGAAAGTCACACAATAAATTTCCAATTAGAGCAAAATAATTTCAATTATCTTAAGGAATAAGAACAGATAGATCTAACTTATAGTCATGACCGACGAAATCCTCTTCAAGGAAAATCAAAAATTCAACCAATGGTGGATCTGGATCCTCCTTCTGGGTGTTAACGGATTAACAGGCTATGGTATCATTCAGCAAGTAATCCTGGGCAAACCATTTGGAGATCACCCGGGAAGTAATTTAGGACTTTTGATGGTATTTGGTTTAATCCTGTTAACGGTATTGTTATTCTTTAGCTTAAATCTGGAAACTGTTATTACAAAAGATGGCGTTTATGTCAAATTCTTTCCCTTCCATTTGAAATTTAGACATTATCCATGGGAAGAGATCCACAAACTATATGTCCGCAAGTACAATCCTATTATGGAATACGGCGGATGGGGAATCCGGGGATTAGGACGGAACAAAGCTCTAAATGTATCCGGGAACATGGGCCTGCAACTGGAACTGAAGGAAGGTCGTAGATTATTAATAGGTACAAAAAAAGCAGAAGAGCTTAGTGACGCAATATTGAATATCCACAAACAATTTTATCCAGGTAATGAAAATGCCTGATAAGTATATTAGTATTTAAACCACTAATAGAGCTACCCCCCTATTCCCTTAATTTCTGTTGCTTTGCACTATGAAAAATCAGGAACCTCATAAGCCTTCCCCCGAAGACAAAGGAGGTGATGACATGCGCCTCAACAGGTATCTCGCCCATGCCGGCATTGCCAGCAGACGAGCAGCTGATACGTTGATCTTGCAGGGCAATGTCAAAGTCAATGGAGTGATTGTGCAGGAAATGGGCTATCGAGTTCAGCCCAAAGATGTGGTGACTTTTAAAGGAAAGACTATCAAGCTGGTTGAAAAGCACGTTTATTATTTACTCAACAAACCCCGTAATGTTCTTTCCACTTCATCCGATGAAAAAGGAAGAAAGACCGTCATCGATATCATGGCTGAAAAAATCCCGGAACGCATTTACCCGGTGGGAAGATTAGATCGCAATACTTCCGGATTGATATTGCTAACCAATGATGGTGAATTGACGAAAAAACTTTCCCATCCCAGTCATAAAGTCCCGAAAGTATATCATGTATCCTTAGATCGTAACCTGTCTTTAAAGGACATGGAAAAAATACGGGAAGGATTGACACTGGAAGACGGCGAGATTAAACCCGACAGCCTTCATTTCGTGGAAGGCGAATCGAAAACTGAAGTGCAGATCGAATTGCATTCCGGAAAGAACCGGATCGTCCGACGCATCTTCGAGCATCTCGGTTATGAAGTAGTGAAGCTGGATCGTACTTATTATGCAGGCCTTACCAAAAAGAATTTACCTCGCGGCCGTTTTCGTCCGTTGACAAAAGAAGAGGTAAGGATGCTGAAGCATTTTACTTAAGGAGAGAACAGATCATTTCCCCCTCTTAGGGGGCAGAATTTAGTTAAACCAAACCGCATACCCCTTCCTTCTCAACTCCCACGCCAGCTTCTCCTCCATCTTCAATGCTTCCTGCCTGTTCATCGGCTTTTCATTTATATGCACATAAAGTCCCGGCCGCAGATAGGTTCCATACTTAAATACCAGGCGGGATGAAATATTAAATCCTTTTTTACTCAGGTATCCGGTCTTGTGTTGTTTGAATCTTTCTTCAGGTTGTTTGCTGGTCATGCCGACATAAAGACATTCGAGTACGCCGTTGAATTGCGGATTGGCTGCGCGGAATTTTGCGTTTTCGGTGAAGACGCGTTTGGAGAGTTCGATGACGTAGACGTTGTACTTGGCCATGTGTGTGGACGAAGGTACTGGGTGTTTAGTGTTCAAACGGTGAGGATGTTCGTATAGACATTGCGTTGGCCCTTCGTTTTGTTTCGCCCGATAGGGGCTTGCAAAGAATTCGGCTACTGAATGTTACAGACATTTCGCCCCCATGGGGCTAATGAATTTCTCGCAATCCATCACTGCTAAGAACATTGTGCCGCGATGCGGCGAAGGTCTTTATTGTTTTCAACTCTTGGGCTAAGAACATTTTGCTGCGATGCGGCGAAGGTCTTTATTGTTTTCAACTCTTGGGCTAAGAACATTGTACCGCGATGCGGCGAAGGTCTTTATTGTTTTCAACTCTTGGGCTAAGAACATTGTACC
>JADMIO011575589.1_pt1 | contig 58137 bp, 41 predicted proteins | sample 8958161 | NCBI WGS metagenome assembly JADMIO01 (sample SAMN16585339, study PRJNA669376) | soil metagenome | isolation source: Crop rotation soil | place: USA: Cullars Rotation, Alabama | collected 2011
GCCGCGACTTCAAGTCACGTGAATTCCAAGCTTCGGATCCCACTGTGCTGGAAAGTGTTCTGCCCGGTGCGGGAGGATTATATACAGTATGAAACCGAGGCTGGGAGACCGTGATGCGCTTTGCAAAAACAGTGCAGCAATCTTTGCTTGCTGTTCTGATCCTTGGCCTTGTCACCGGCGTTCCGGCCGTCGCGCAATCTTCCGATGGGCTATCAGCTGCGCTTTCCACCCTGTATCGCACCTCCAATGCCGAGACCCGCTCTATCTCGCCTGAAAATCCCACCGGCGAACGCGGCAAGGGCGGCATGGCCACCACCGGCACCGGCCAGAACGCAGCTAAGTATCTTGGCCGCGGCTGGAAGGTCAGCCCATCCATTGTTGTGAAATCCGGCGATACCGCGATCTTGGCGGATACGGCCGGCACAGGCGCCATCCAACATATCTGGCTGACGCCCGCGGTCGCGGCCACAACCACATGGCGAAGCCTTATTTTGCGTATCTACTGGGATGGGGAGAAAAACCCCTCGGTCGAAGCGCCGCTGGGCGATTTCTTCGCCATGGGGCTTGGCCAATATGCGCAAGTGAACTCCTTGCCCGTGGCGGTCAATCCGGGCAGCGCCTTCAATTGTTATTGGGTCATGCCGTTCCGCAAGCATTTCCGGATTGAGATCGAGAATCGCGCCAAGACCAATGCCACGCTTTATTATCAGATCGACTATGCGCTGGCCGACGTCCCGAATGACGCCGCCTATTTCCACGCTCAATTCCGCCAGGTGAAGTCCCTGCCGGACAAGTCGGACTATGTGATCCTGGATGGCGTTCGCGGGCAGGGGCAGTATGTCGGGACCTACATGACCTATGGAATTGAGCACGCCGGCTGGTGGGGCGAGGGCGAGATCAAATTTTTCCTGGACGGGGATCGTGAATTCCCCACCATCGCCGGCACCGGCACGGAAGATTATTTCAACGGTTCGTATGACTTCGTGAGTCCGCTATCGCGCGCCTATCAGCCTTTTTCCGGGCCTTATTCCGGCCTGGTTCAGGTGCTGCGGCCTGAAGACAGGGAAGTGAGCACGCGCTTCGGCCTTTATCGCTGGCACCTCACCGATCCGGTCCGTTTCAAGTCTGATGTGCGAATTACGATCCAAGGCTTGGGTTGGCAGCAGGACGGGGAGGGGCGGGTCTATCGCCCCATTCACGAGGCCATCTCGTCGGTGGCCTTCTGGTATCAGCGCGAGGCGCACCAAGCTTATCCCGCCCTGCCGCCCGATACAGAGATCGAACCAGAGCGGCGGTAGCAGGACGGCGGCGCAGTTTGGCTGGAAAAGGGTGGGCCTCCATCGCTATGGACGAAGCGCATCTTATTTCTGCGGTCCGCTACATGGCGCTCAACCCGGCGCGGGCGAGGCTTGTCACGCAGGCAGAAGATTGGACATGGTCCGGCACATGCGCGCATCGTGCCCCCCGGGAGGGGTGATGATTGGGGAATAGTACTCCTGTCACCGTATTTTCCAATGTTAACAAGACGGCTCAGGCATCTAAGGAACAAAGAATCCTCGACAATGGGGGTGATTATATCCGCGATCGCTCGACGGGCGAACTATGTAAAGTTGGCAGTATTTGTGAAAGAGTAAACATTCCATGAAGGAGACAGATTTTATTGATCTGAACGTTCCAGGGCTTTTGGCGAGGTATTCAAATCCAGCCCCCGATTGGAAACAGATCGTGCTGGCATTTTCGAGCACTCAAATTGAATTTTTCAGACAAAACGGATTGTTGAAGCGGGACGCGGCGGTCTTATCAGTGCCTATAAACGAGGCCGTTATTCATTTCAGCGACTATACAGAAGAAGGGCAACGCTTTCTAAGGAGTGGCGCGGTCGATAAGTGGCTCGCCGCATGTGATAAGAACGGTACTATCGCGGCCTATCGCGACTCGTCGGGGCTGGACCGGCGTCTCAAGGAATTTCGTGCGAAAAACAAGCAGAGGAAAATCCTATAATTCCGGGGACACGATACTTAATTGACTTGGCCAGCTTATTGGCCCCTGATCTCTGCGCGAAGCTCCGCTATGGCACGGATGGCGAGAATAATGTGATCTTAGCATCCACTGACGGAAACGAAGCTGAGCGTGGGGTAGTGGCCGGTGCGGTGCGGCCATAGCTCGCGGTCGGAAGGCGAAACAAGAGCAGGGTCTACCGCTTACTGGCCGTGAATGGCAAGAAATCCGGTGACAGGAGCAATATTCCCTCTGTGCCGCGGGAAACGAGTTCCCAACAATTGGGGTCAGAGTAGATCTATTTTCTGGCCGTGAATGGCGGTATTGCCCGAATGGGCGCCGCCGCAATCAAGATTTCTTGTAATTTGACCACAGACGGCGCGGACGGATTGATCACGCTCATCCCAACCGCCAACTTGTAGGCATGAAGAGAGATGCAACAGACACTAAGGATGACATCCAGTCCCTCACGCGTGCCCACAGCGCCGACGCCATCGCCGTTCTGGCCGAAATCATGAACAACACGGACGCGCCGGCGGGGGCGCGGCTGTCCGCGGCAAAGGCGCTGCTGGACCGGGGCTGGGGCAAGGCAGGGGCGAAGCCGCCGGACGACGGAAACCGCGCCACGCCCGTTTCGCAAATCAAAAGAGTGATCGTGGATCCCCGCCATGGTGAGGAGCTGTTTGCGGAGCAAACGAAATGGTCCGGCGGAGTGAGGTCCGACCGGCTTGCCGGTCAAATCGGTCCAGTGGACCGATTTGAGGGCCGAACGCCCGAAGCGCAAGCGAAGGGCGGAGCGACGAACGGTCGACAGCGACAGCGTATCGACGGCTTGGGCGAGCGGCGGGAACGACTTCGCCGCCGCGGGCCTTTCCAGAAATCTCGAGCGAGGCAGGCTTAGCTTTTCTTATGAGCGAAGCGAATTGGAAAAGCTTACCCCTCTTCGAGCGGAGCGACGCGCCGTCCCAGCCTCGCGGCGCGCTTTCAAGTGCGCCGCGTCCATACGCTGCCGCTATGGATTATTCGCCGCTTTCGCAGGTCCGGCACACCTGCTCATGCGCCGCTCCTCCGCCTGCGCCACGGGCTCCGCCCGCCGCCACCTCAATCCCAAGGAAACGGGGTCAGAGTGCCGGCGAACGGTAGCTTCCAAACAATCCATCGACGCGATATAAGCGCTGCGGTTGCGGGTGTAGTTCAATGGTAGAACGGCAGCTTCCCAAGCTGCATACGTGGGTTCGATTCCCATCACCCGCTCCAAATTTCCTTCTGTGAAAGGGTATCGCGTATGTTGAACCGCCGGCCCGGCCCTTCGCTTATGCTCAGGGCGTTCGTCGCTCTCGCATGTCCACTGGACATGCTCGGGCGGGCTGCGCCCGCGCCGCTCCTCACCCCATCACCCGCTCCAAATTTCCTTCTGTGAAAGGGTATCGCGTATGTTGAACCGCCGGCCCGGCCCTTCGCTTATGCTCAGGGCGTTCGTCGCTCTCGCATGTCCACTGGACATGCTCGGGCGGGCTGCGCCCGCGCCGCTCCTCACCCCATCACCCCCTCCAAAGACTTAGGGCGGGGGCCGCGTGCCATCACTATCGCTTGAGCGGGCGGGCCGGATTGTGCTTGCCGGCCTGTTGGCCATCAGCATCGCGGCCTTTCTCTTCGTGATTCATTTGGTGGTGTCACGCCTTGGACACCAGGCTCCCCAAATCGACGAATACTTTTTTTCCGCTTGTGCGGTGCGCGGGATCCACATCGGCTCCATCCCGATCGCTGCATGCGATGACAATAAAGCGCCGCTGATCTTCCTGCTTTACCAACTTGTCTTCAAGGCGGCCGGTGATTTCAATATGACGGCTCTCAGGACGGTTGCGATTTCCGTCATGCTTGCGAACGTGTTCGTCCTGGCGGGCATCGCCTATCGCGTTTCCGGGACAGTGGCTGCCGCGCTGACGGTCAGCCTTATATTGTCGAGCATGGGCTCGGACATCCAGTTGATGGCGCTCAAGACCGAATTGGTCGGTGGCTTCCTGGTTTCGTGCGCGCTCTTTGTCCTGATAAGCCCGGTAGCGTTGAAATCGACCTGGCGTCTCGCGCTGGCAGGGTTGTTCATCGGCGCCGCCGTGATGACCAGACAAACTTATGCTTTTGCCGGCTTTGCCATTATCGCCTGGCTGCTCGTGAATGGCCGATTTGCTTCATTGGCCCAAACCGTTTCGGTGCTGGCGCGATGCACCATCTTCGGATTGTGCGTGCTGGCGCCGTTTTGCCTTTTCTGGCTGAGTTTCAGCCGTCAAGGGACCGCGCCCGATTTCCTGGCCAGCTTCTTTCTCTATCCTTTGATCTACGGAACCAGCTGCGCCGGCGGATTGACGGGCTTTCTCCGGTGCGCGGGCGGAGTGTTGAGCGGTCTATCGGACTATTTCGTCTTGATCACCATAACGGTCGGAGCTGTCACGGCGCTGGTGCTTTCCCAACCGGCGGCCGGGCCAAAGCGATATTCCGATCCGCGTTGGCTCATTTTGCTGATCACTGTCTTCTTGCTGGGGCAACTCACCCTGACACCCTGGTGGTTTGTAAACTACCTGGTGATGGTCTTGGGTCCGATGGCGCTGTTATCGGGTATCGTCGCCGGCGATCATTGGGACAGCGCCTGGCGGACCAGTTCGAAGTCGGCGTTCGCCGCCTTGATGGTTGTTTTTGCCGGCCTGACCCTGGTGGCGGCAAAAGCCTGGCACGGCAACGCCTTGATGGAGAAGGCGTTGACCCATTTTTCCCCGGGGCTGGCGGCGATCCCCGCCACCGCCTCGCCGCGTTATGCCTATGAACTGGGAGAACGCCCCGATTTCTACGCCACGAACGGGCTCGTGCCCGCCTCATCGATTCACTTTTCCTGGGCGTTGCCGGGAGCTCCGGAATACTGGGCCTATAGGAAGCCGAAAGCGGGTAGCACCAAACAGCGATGGTTGGAGGCGCGGCAGTCCCAAAACCTGCCTCGTCTCTATGCCGATTTTTCCAAGACGCCGCCCAGCTACATCCTGTTCAGGGACGACTATATGCGCGTCCCGGATGCGTCGGGCCGCATAGGGATTCCGGGCTTCCAGGCTTATCTGGACCGCAATTGCAGATCGACGCCAAAGGCGCGCAGCCTGAAAGAATATTCGCTGTACGAATGCGGAGGGCGCCTCGGGGCAGAGGCGCCGCTCCGTAAGAACTTTGGCGATTAAGCCTTTTTTTGCGACGGCGCGAAATGAACGCGCCCGCCAATCTGGTACGCACAGCGTTCATGGACACGCAGAATATGGTCATTCGGATTGCCCGACAGTGGATTGCGCCCACCGGTCGGGGTATTTAGGTCTCACGGTTTTGGCGCAAAGCCGGCGGTCATCCAGGAAGAAATGCCATGCCCTCTAGGCTTGTGATGGCCGCGGCGATTGCCGCTTGCTTCATCTTCGCCGCCTCGGCACAAACCGGAAATCCCGGCGGACCGATAAATGACCGGCTGGGTGACATGGGTTACGGCGTCTGCCGCGGCGTCGATCCCAAATGCTTTCACGATTGGCCGCGCAAGCCTGCGGAACAAATCCGTTTGCTTGTCTTCACCAAAACGGCCGGCTACCGCCATGCCAATCTCGGGCCGCCTTTGGCTGAAGGGATAAATCCTCCTTTAGACCCAAAAAATATTGTGCATCATGAGATGCTCAAGATCGCGTCCGAAAATGGCTGGCATCTGGATTACACCGAAGACGTCAAAGAGATGCGCGATCTCAACGGCTATCAGGCAATCGTCTTCTTCAGCACGTCGCGCGATATTCTTGATGACTCCGCCAAGACCGCCTTACGGCAATATATCCGGGCAGGCGGAGGATTCGTCGCCATCCACAATGCCTTCGGCACGCTCTACAACTGGCCTTATTATGAAGGCTTGCTGGGTGGCGCGAATTTCTACAATCACGGCCAGTTCCGCGAGGGCGATGTCGAAATAACCGACAACAAGGACGCCTCGACTCAAGGGCTGCCCAAGCGGTGGCATTTCAAGGACGAGTGGTACAACCTGATCCCGTTTCCCACTCATGTGCGATTTCTTGCCACCGTCGACGAGAAATCATGGCCCGCCGGCAGCGGAGATCATCTTGCTCCGCCCGGTCCTTCTCCTTCCCGTTATCCCTACGTGGTCGGGCAAATGCCGGGTCATGGCGCATTCCATCCCATCGCCTGGTGTCAGTATTACGATGGTGGCAAGGTGTGGGCGACCACCCTGGGACATGATGCGGGCATTTTCGCAAACGATGATGCCAAGTTTCCGGGTTCCGTTGCGTACAGAAAGCTTATCGTCGGCGGAATGAAATCGGTCATGGGGATCGAGCCGTTCTGTCGCTAACGCTGCACTGGAGTTTGAATGCGAATTTTCGCCCTCGTTCTCAGCGCCGCCATTATTCTCGCCCCCGGTTTGACCGCGACGGCGCAGCAGGCGTCTGACGCTCCGGGCCAATTCGCGCTACAAGCCGAATCGCCCAAGTTCTGGGACTTAGTTGAGCAGAATGCAGTGTTAGAGAAAGTGGCCGGCGGCTTCAGTTTCACGGAAGGCCCGGTTTGGGATGAAAAGGGCGGCGTCCTCTATGTCAGCGACGAGGACCAAAACAGGGTCGCGCGGGTCTATCCGGATGGCCGCGTGGAAACATTGTTGAGCATCGGCGATCCCGATGGCGCCACTTTCGACCAGCGCCACCACTTGATCGAGACCGCCAGCGTCTTGCGCGCCATGATCAGGGTGGCGCCCGATGGCAAGTATGATGTGCTTGCCGACCGCTATGACGGCAGGAAGTTGAACAGCCCCAACGATGTCGTGTTGGGTCCCGACGGCGCTTTGTATTTCACCGATCCCACTTTGGATCTGGTGAAAGGCGAGAAACAGGAACTTCCCTATCAGGGGATTTTCCGCATGGAAGACACCGGCGCGCTCAAGCTCCTGGCAACCGACATGGCGGTGCCCAACGGAATTGCCTTTTCACCGGATGGCAAGCTTCTCTATGTGAACGACACGCGCTCGCGTGAGATTCGCGTCTATGATTTTATCGATGGCGAATTAAAAAACGGCCGGCTTTTCGCCAAGGAAGGGCTTGGGCGGGGCGGCCCCGATGGCATGAAGGTGGACGTCCAGGGAAATCTCTGGGTTACGGGTCCGGCGGGCGTTTGGGTCTTCGATCCGCGCGGCAACCATCTGGGAACGATTGCCCTGGTGGAACAGGCCGCCAACTTTGCCTGGGGAGGCGCGGATTTTTCGACGCTCTATTTTTGCGGCCGCAGTTCCATCTACAGACTGAACACGAAGGTGAAGGGTTTTGTCCCTTACATCGCCTACGCCAAGCCAGGCGTGCGGTAACAATTGCGCGCGCTTAGGCTGTTTCTGCAGGCTGATGCGCGCCAACCAATCCGGCCAAGGAAAACCAATTCTCCTCTTCCGCATTGAGGTCGGTCGCGGACTGCGCCCATTCGGAAATGCTCTTGAACTGGGTGGCGCCAAAAATGGCCGCGGGCTGGGTGGCGCTGGCGGCAAGAGGCATCACGATCCGCTCACCAAAGCCGCGCCGCTCCGCCGTCCGGTAGACGATGCCGTAACCGCGATAGAGGGCGGGCTCCTGCACCACCCGCTTGGCGCGGATCAGGGCGCGGGGATATTTGTCATTGGGACGCAGTTCCGAGAGCCGGGTGCCTTTGAACGGTTTGCTCGAGACCCCGGTAATTTCGTGTCCCGCCAGGCGGCCGACAAAATCGTCAAGAGCGGCGTCATAATCGTAACACCACACGATCGGCAGATGGCTTTTGATGGCGGAAGGCCGGATGTCATTCCAGCTTGGCAGACGGCCGTCCCGGACCAGCCCATGCCAATGCCGCGCGACCTCTTTCAGCGCCGCCGACGAAATCGTATTTTCAAATTCCGAAAAAACGCGCTCCAACTCGATATCCTTCACCGAGCCGCCCCCAAACCCCGGGCGAAACCTAACCAAGTGCGCGGCCTATGCAATCAAATAACGCGTGTGGGCCAATTGGACGTTAGGGATCGGCGGCGCCGATTCCACATCCCGCACAGAAGAAAGCGCTGCCATGACGGGTTCGCGCGATGGTTCCAAACGCCGCGATTCTGCGTTTCGGGAACACCGCATTCGACGCTCGAGAGACGGCACACCCGCACCGACATGCCGCCGGAAAGGCCGCTGCCAGCAATGCACTGCGTCATGCGGCGGCTGAAATGTCCGCCCAGACCCTGCGCTAGTGTGCACTGCGGCAAAACTGGCTGACATATTTTGAGATGTTTCCGCGCCACAATTACGCATTTGGCGCTTCGCTCTGGTTGCCCACCCTTTTTTGCCCTAAAAAACCGTCATCCGGCCGCCAGGGGAGCGGGCCGCAGAGGAAGGAAAAATCACAATGAAATCCAAGCTTTTTATCGCCGCCGCAACGGCGGCGCTTTTGACGCCGCTTGCCGCGTCCGCGCAGTTCCTCGGCAAGGAAGACAATCCGGTCACAAGTTTTCCCAAGGGCGCGATCTTTTGGTCGCCCAAGCCGACCGTACCGACGCCCTATGTGGCGCCGAACAAGCCGCACTGGAAGCTGTCTGAAATTCTGGCCGCCCATAAGGGCCAGGGCGACTGGGTGCAGCCCATCGTGCGCAACAAGGACCAGGAAGGTGATTACATCTCCATGGCGCCCGGCAAGAAGACCAAGCAGAAGATGTATTCGGACGACCGGGTGGTGTTCATCGTCTGGGACGGGTCCCTCAGGGTGTCGATCGACGGCTATGCGCCTTTCACCGCGACCAAAGGCTTCATGGTCAATGTTCCCTTCCGCCATCTGTACACGCTGGAGAGTGTCGGGACCACGCCGGCGCTGCGCTTTGAAGTGCGCCAGGCCGGTGCGATTCCGCTCTATCCGGTCAGCGAGACCCCCGATCCGGTCAAGGGCATGACCTATGTCAAGGTCACCAACCTGACCGGCCCGGCCAAGGAGAAGGAGTCCAACCCGATCTATGTGGACTATATGAAGGAGTTCAACGGCACGGATAAGCCCTATGGCGGCAAGTTCGTGTGGGACGACCACTTCACCTCCAACATCCTGCGCGGCAAGGGCGCGCCCGTGCCGCCGGATACCAACAAGGGCCATTTCCATGTCGGCTGGACCGAGTTCTGGTTCATCATGGAAGGCAAGATCGGCATGAAGGTCGAAGGCTTGCCATACTTCAATTGCGATCCCGGTGACGTGATGATCGCCGCCCAGGGCCGCTGGCACCGGGCGGGTGACGATCCGGCCGCGCCCTGGTCTACCCGGGTTCCCTTCAACCCGCGTCCCCCGATCCTGCACAACTTTGAAGTGACCGGGGACTAAGCGCCCATTCAACCAAATCAGCCCCCGCGCTCCAGGCGTGGGGGCTTTTTTTTTGAAGCGGCGAATCGGCGCAAAAAGGGTTCCACCAAGAATTTTTGCTGCGGCGCACAAAACCCGACATTTCCGGGGCTTAGCTGTTTGCTGTCGGAAACTTGCTTTTACTGGTGAAATCTCACCACACCTTAAATTTACACCAACCTGCAATTCTGCTTATTTGTCCGGGCTTTGCGCCGTATGGTGGCGCGGTATTGGGGAACAAGCCGCGCCATAAGCGGCAACTAAAGAAACCAAGGAAAGAGCAAGAGTCTTTGAACATGCGCAGTCTGGTTTTGGCCTTGCTTGTAACCGCCACCGTCCCGGCTTTTGCGGCGGACTCTTCCAACTTGCAGGCGCAGTTCGACAACACCGTCAAACCCTTTGTCGGCAAATATTGCGTGGCCTGCCATTCCGGCGCACAGCCCACCGCTCAGTTCGATCTCAAGTCCTACACCAGCATGGACCAGGTGAAGGAAGACTTCCCGCGTTGGTCGCTGCTGGCCGACCGGCTGACCGCCCATGAGATGCCGCCCAAGCAGATGAAGCAGCCTTCGGATGACGAGCGGCAGGCGATCATCGATTTCGTGCACAATGTGCGCGGGGAAGAGATCAAGCGGCTGGGCGGCGATCCCGGCACCGTCTTGGCGCGGCGTCTCAGCAATGCCGAGTATGACAACACCATCCGCGACCTGACCGGACAGGACATGCAGGTCGCCCGCCAATTCCCGGTGGATCCCGCCAACACCGCCGGCTTCGACAATTCCGGCGAGTCCCTGACCATGTCGCCGGCGCTGCTCAACAAATATTTGCAGGCCGCGCGCCAGGTCGCTGATCACATGGTGCTCAAGCCCGACACCATCGATTTCGCGCCGCACTTGATGGCCGTGGAAAGCGATCACGACAAATACGCCATCCAGCGCATTATTGCTTTCTACAAGGCGCAGCCCACCGATTATGCCGATTATTTCCAGGCCGCCTGGCGCTATCGCTATCGTGGCCAGCTAGGCAAGCCGACCGCCACGCTGGCTTCGACCGCGGCTGACGCCAAGCTCAGCGCGAAGTACCTGCCGATGGTGTGGGCCATCCTGAATGACAAGGCCAATGCCGTGGGGCCGGTGGCCAAGCTGCAGGCGATGTGGAACGCCTTGCCGGCGCCCAAATCGGCCAATGACGGCGCGTTGAAGACTCAGACTCAGGCGATGCGCAATTTCGTGGTTCGCATCCGCGCCCACACCGCCATGCAGTTCGCCGCGCCGATCGTGAAGGGCCTGCCGGGCCAGTCCGAGCCGCTGCACAATTGGCGTCTGGAAGAATATGCCAACAACCATCGCAAGAGCGATCCCGCCGATCTGCGCGCCGACAATGTGGCGGAAGAGGCGCCCCCGGAGATTCCGAAATATCCGCCGCTGCATGAAGACGCCTCGCCGCGCTGGGCGATCCTTTCGGCGCATGCGCGTTTCGGCGACCAAGACCTGGTCTATCCCGCCGGTCAGAAGGCCAAATATCAAAAAGCCTTTGACCGTCTGGCCTTTGTCTTCCCCGACACCTTCTATGTCAGTGAGCGCGGCCGCTACTGGCCCGATGACTCCACCGACAATGGCCGCTTGCTCAGCGCCGGCTATCACAATACCGGCGGCTATTACCGCGACGACACCGCGCTGATGCAGCTGATTCTGGACAAAAAAGGCCAGGATCAGCTCAACCGGCTGTGGAATGAGTTCGATTTCATCGCCCATCAGACCGAGCGCACCTGGGTCCAATATTTCTTCAACCAGAGCGGCGAAGTGGACGGCAATATCAACGGCCCGCTTTCCACCGAGTCCGGCTCCAAGCGCCCGGTCGGCCATGAAGTGACCGATCAGTTCGTGATCTTCCAGATGCGCGACAAGTATCTGGCACGCTGGGAGATGGACAAGGAGCATAACGATCCGGTCGCTCCCAAGGCCTTCAAATGGCATTTCGGCCTGATCAACACCACCTTGCGCAACCTAGAGAAGGAGCATGTCGCGGCCGAGCCCAAGCATCTGGCGGCGCTGGTCAAGTTCGCCGAACGCGCCTATCGCCGGCCGCTGACCGCCAATGAGCGCGCCGACATCCTGGCCTATTACAAAAAGCTGCGGACTGAAAACCGCTTGAACCATGAAGACGCGGTGCGCGACTCCATTGTCAGCATCCTGATGGCGCCGGATTTCCTCTATCGCATCGACCTGTCGGGACAGAAGGCGGTGATGGCCAGCGCCAAAACCGGCGCCAAGGCCTATAACGCGGCGCCGTTATCGGACTATAGCTTGGCCAGCCGGTTGAGCTATTTCCTCTGGGCCAGCATGCCTGATGCGCAACTGATGAAGCATGCTGCGGCCGGCGATCTGCACCAGCCCGCGGTGCTGACGGCTGAGACCCGCCGCATGCTCAAGGACCCCAAGATCAAGGGTCTGGCGACGGAGTTCACCGGCAACTGGCTGGTATTCCGTCAGTTCGAAACCAACAATTCGGTGGACCGTCAGCGCTTCCCGGCCTTCGACGACAGTCTGCGCGAAGCCATGTTCCAGGAACCGATCCATTTCGTGCAGGACAATATCCAGAACGAGCGTTCGGTGCTGGACCTGCTGTATGCCAAATACACTCTCGTCAATCCGCAATTGGCCAAGTTTTACGGCATGCCGGACGTCGCCGGGGATGCGGACAATTGGGTCAAGGTGGATGACGCCGACAAATATGGCCGTGGCGGCATCCTGCCCATGGCGGTGTTCATGACCCAATATTCGCCGGGCCTGCGTACCTCACCGGTCAAGCGCGGCAATTGGGTGGTGCAGAAGGTGCTGGGCATCCGCGTGCCGCCGCCGCCGCCGGTGGTGCCCGAACTGCCGAGCGACGAATCCAAGACCGACAAGCCGATCCGCGAAATGCTGGCCGAGCATCACAAGAATCCGTTCTGCGCCGGCTGCCATCTGCGCTTTGACTCCTTCGGCCTGGCGTTTGAGGGCTATGGCCCGGTGGGCGATGCCCGCACCAAGGATCTGGCGGGGCGCCCCATCGATGCCTCCACCACCTATCCCGGCGGGGTTGATGGCGACGGCTTGAACGGCCTGAAATCCTTCATCCAAGGTCATCGCCAGGACAATTTCATCGGCAATCTCAGCCGCAAGCTTTTGGCCTATGCGCTGAACCGCTCGCCGCAACTGTCCGATGAGTCCCTGGTGGACAAGATGAACGCCAATCTGGCGGCGGACGGCTACAAATTCCGTGCCTTGGTGGAAACCATCGTCCAGAGCCCGCAATTCCTCGACCGCCGCGTGGAGCAGACCACGGCGGCCGCAACCCCGCCGGCGCCTCAGCCCAAACAACCGGCCGGCGGCAAACTTATTAAAACCGATTTCCGGAAGGAGCATTGATATGTCCCAGGACAATATTAAGGACAGCATTTCCCCATTCCGTTCCCGCGCTTTCTCCCGTCGCGTGGTGCTGAAGGGTGCCGGCTGCAGCATGGCGCTGCCCTGGCTGCATTCGGTGAATGCCCTGGCGGATGAACCGACCGCGGCCGATTTCCCCAAGCGCTTCGGCGTGGTGTTCCTGGGCTGCGGCGTCAACGAAAATCATTGGAGCGCCGAAGGCAATGGCGCCGAGATGAAGCTCAGCAAGACCTTGGAGCCGCTGGAGCCCCTGAAGCAGAAGATCAACGTGGTCGACGGGCTTTATGTGAAGGCGCTCACCAATCAGGGCATTCATCCGGCCCAGACCGGCAGCCTGCTGTCAGGCGAGCACATCACCAAGGGCGCCATCATCCATTCCGGCATCAGCGTCGATCAGGTGATCGCGGGTCATGTCGGCCAGGACACACCGCAATCCTCCATCGTGCTGGCCTGCGAACAGCCCATGACCGGCTTTCATGAAACCAATTTCTCGCTGGCTTACAGTTCGCATTTGTCCTGGCAGACACCCGATTCTCCCGTGCCGGTGGAAGTCTATCCAGCGCTGGCCTGGGACAATCTGTTCGACAATCGCGGCAGTCTGCTGAATGTCAGCGTGCTGGACCGTATCAATGACCGTGCCAAGGCGCTGTCCACCAAGATCAGCGCCACCGACAAGGGCAAGATGGATGAGTTCCTCACCAGCGTCCGCGAAGTGGAAAAGCGCGTCGAGCTGATGCGCAAGGGCATGGATGACGCCAAGGACGCGGCCAAGGCCAAGAACACCTCCGTCGCCATGATGGACCGTCCGTCCAACGGCCTGCCGGAAGACCTGCGCGAGCATGCCAAGCTGATGTGCGATATCATCGCCATCGCCTTCCAGACCAACAAGACGCGGGTCGCCTCGCTGATCATCTCCCGCGACCTGTCGGCGATGTACTATCCCTTCCTGGATGTGAAGGAAGGTCATCACGCCGCCAGCCACGACAATGCGTCCGACAATTACGAACGCATCGCCCATTTCCATGTCAGCCAGTATGCCTATCTCGCCTCCAAGCTGGACAGCATGAAGGAAGGCAATGGCACGGTGTTGGACAATAGCTGCCTGATGTTCATGTCCAACATGTTCGTGGGCAGGAAGCACGATAACTCCCGCTTGCCCCTGGTGTTGGCGGGCGGGTTGGGCGGCACTCTGCAGACCGGGCGTTCGCTGAACTATCTCAGCGAAAGCGAGGACAAGCGGAAGATGTGCAGCCTCTATCTGTCGTTGATGGACCGCTTTGGCGTGAAACAGGACAAGTTCGGCGACGCCGACACACGGCTGGAACGCATCTAGCCGATTTTAGCAAATTCCATCGCTGTCCACGGAACGGGCAGCGGTGGAACTCACTTCACAATCTTGAAACGGCCGGAACCGAGCGCGCGAACCCACATTATCGCTTCGTAGGGAACCGGAGTTTTGGCGTGGCTCATTTTCGCCACATTTCACCTCAGCCCAAGTGGATGCGCTGGCCGCGCCAGAGTCTCACGCTCGCGGTATTCTCTTCCAGCGTCGCTTTCTGGGCCCTGACCCTTTTTGTGGTCGGCGTATTTTAGCCCAAATCCCAATTTACGCCGCGCTTCAATCCGCCGATCTCTTTGTGTCTCGCGAAAGCGCCCGCCTCGTTTTCGCCCCAATGCGTGCGCCAAGGCATTCTTATGTGAACGATGAAACTTGTCGCCTTGGAACCTCCACGGGGGCATCTCGTTTCCTTCCTCACACTGCTAATAACGGGAGCTAGATATGCGCACGACAATGATAGTTGGTTTTGCGGCGGCTTTGATGCTCGCCGGTTGCGGCACCAATCCTGGTGATCGCGCTGCAAGTGGTGCATTGCTTGGTGCCGCGGGCGGCGCCGCGATTGGCGCGGCCGCCGGTAATCCTGCTTTGGGTGCCGCCGCCGGCGCGGTGGGCGGCGCTGTGATCGGCGCGGCTACCGATCCTTGCGATCTGAATTTGGGCGATCCGGTCTGGCGCGATCATGGCGGCCGTTCCGCTTACGAGCGCCGCTGCGGTCATCCGTATCGCGACTAGTATGCGTTTGAAGACCTGATGCAGAGGAACCCGGGCGCAAGCCCGGGTTTCTCACATCAGGGCTCTGCACTGGAGGGGTGCAGGAGGCAGGCATGAAGCTCTTACCAGTTATTGGCGCGCTTCTTCCCACGCTGTTCTTCTTTCTTACCCCTGTCTTGGCTCAAGTTGGTGCCCCGGCCGGTCCAGTTGCGTTCGCGCCGGTGACAGGGACCCCCCTGTTGAGCGCCAGCGGCCGGTTCAGTTCGCTCACGCCGCCCAACCAGCTCAGCTGCGGGCACGACAAGATCAGCGGCCGGGTCGTCACGCCAAATTTGATCATGGTGAAGAAGACCGATTGCGGCAGGCATGGCCACGACAATGTGCTGGTGAATGTTCAATTCGCCAATCCAAGCGATGCCGCGCAAATGGTGACGGGGCGACAAGTCACCATAACGGCCAGGCTCAAAAGCGCGGAGGAAGACCGCGATCCGCTTTTTTATGCGGAATATATAATAGCGGACCAAGCCCGGTTTGTGAGCGGCGATCCGCTGGTTCGTTCCGCTTCGCCGGCCTTTACCAGCTATATGATGTGCCAGCCGCCGGAGCTGGACGCGCTTGCCACCAGGCTTGGAAAAGAGCTGTGTGTGCAGAACACAGTCGTGGCGGACCTCACGCAAACGGGGCCGGCGCTGGAGGCGGCTGCTCGCACGCCTGCGAACCTGTCGCCGGCGGATAGCGTGCCGGGCGATCCGGATGCGATTTCCTGCCGTCTGGATCCCAAGCGTTCGGATGCGCAACTGCCGGCCATCGCCTGCGCCAAGAACAGCTATTGGGCTTGGTACAGCGCAAAATGGCCTGCTCCCTGGTCCTCGATACCGGCCCCGCCATGAGCATCGCGCTGTCGGAATTTCCGCGCAAATCTTTCGCGGCCGGGGCTGATCGGTCCAGCCGCGTGACCGCGGGTCTGCTGACAACGGCTCTTTATGCATTTTTCGTTTTGCTTGCCTGGTGGCTTTCAGGGAATACAAAGGCAACCCGCGCAACAGCCGAAATCACCGCCACCATTTTACAAGACAAGCCGAAGAAGCGCGCCCCGGAGCCGTTACCGCCTTTTTTGGCTCACATGATCCGGCCACATGCCGAAACCCCAGCGCTGCCGGTTTTCACCATTGCGTCCGGTGCGCCGCCGCAAGCACCCGCTCCGCTTCCGGCATCGGCGGCGAAAACATCGCCCATGCTCGGGGGCACTTCCGGCAACGGGCCGATGGGGCAGGCGGCTTCGGGCAACGGCACCGGCGGCAATGGCGGCGGGCTGGCCGGCTGCCTTGATCCGGTCTGGATGCGCGCGGTGACCGAGCGGGTGCGCCAGTTCTTTTATTATCCGGATGCGGCGCGGGCTTCGCGCATTACCGGCGTGGCGACAGTACATTTCGGCGTGCGCCGCAATGGCCAGATCGACAGGCTGGCGATCAGCAAATCATCCGGCGATGAGGAACTCGACAAGGCCGCCACAGACATCATGCGCAAGGCCCAACCCCTGCCGCCGATTCCAGACCGGATGCACACCGACCATGTCGATGGCGATCTGCCGATAAGTTTCGGGGTGCGGCGGTTCAATGGCGGGGTCAGCGCGGGGAATTGCTGACCGCTTAATCCTGTTTGTGCATGCTGATGAAGGCATCCTCGATCGCGCGCCGGAAACCCTCGGCGTCGAACAAGGGTGCGGATGTGCGCGCCTGTTTCAATTTTTCTTTTAGAGCCGATAGCTCAGCCGGATTGCGCGCCAGGGTCAGGGCTTTGGCTTCGTAATCCGCCATGCTTTCCGTCACCAGTTCCGGCAAGCCCGCGGCGTTGAGCAGGCTGGCGGCGACGCGCCCGGCAAAAGCCTGCCCCTTGCAGGTGAGGACAGGCAGGCCGACGCCCAAAGCATCGGCGGCCGTGGCATGAGCGCCATAGGGGAGGGTATCCAGGAACAGATCGGCGTTGGCGTGACGGGCGAGATGGACGTCCCGCGGCACGTCACCGGCATAGACCAGCCGGGCCGGATCGATCCCCAGTGCGGCCGCTTCCTTTTCCAGGCGGTCGCTTGTGTCCGGCGCCGGTTGTTTCAGCCACAACACGCTTGCTGGAACAGCCTTCAGCAGCCGCATCCACACGTCAAATACCGGTTGGGTGATTTTCCAACAGTTGTTGAAGGCGCAGAAGACGAAGGCGTTCTCCGGCAATCCGCAAGCCGCGCGGCCTGGCGGTTCTGCGGTCCCGCGCTCAGGGTCGATGGGAAAATAACTGTGCGGCAGATGCGCCAGCTTTTCGGTGAAAAATTCCTGATCCTGGGAAGGCGCGACAATGGCATCGGCAATCAGAGTGTCGATAAAGGACGCGCCGGTGGTCCCCGGATAACCCAGCCAGCTCACCTGTAGCGGGGCAAAACGATGGGCGAAAATCTCCAGCCTGGCCTGTCCGGTATGGCCGCCCAGATCGACGGCGATATCGATCTCCATCTCGCGCAACCGGCGTGCGATCTCGCCGCTACCCAGCGCCGCCAGGTCGTGAAAGCGGTCGAAGCTTTCGACCAGGCGCGCGCGTATCGCACTGTCATCGCTTGGGCCGATGGCGATGCCGATCACTTGGAACCGCGCGCGGTCGTGCCGCTCGATCAAGGGCGCCAATTGGAAGGCCACCGCATGTTCGCGGAAATCGGCCGAGACATAGGCCAGCCGGATGCGGTCATGGCGGTATTTTTCCCCCTGCCACAGAGGCGGCACGGGCTGCGGCGTCAAAATCTGGGTGGCGCGCTTGGCGCATTTGAGCTGCAGCGCCTTGTCGTCACTGTAGCCCAGGAAAGCCAGGGGAGGGGCGAAGGACGCCACCTCCGGGGCCGGCATTTGCGCGATCCGACCCCAGTCGCACAGATTGAGCGCCACCATGGCGCGGTTGGCCTTGGCGGGAAAATGTCCTGGCTCCAAAGCCAAGGTCCGGTCGTAACTTTCCATTGCCTCGCGATAGCGCTCCAGTCCCGCCAGCACCACGCCACGGTTGTAATGAACGGCAGCAAAATCGGGCTGTAGCGCTTGAGCCCGATCCAGCGCGGCCAGCGCTTCCTCAAAACGCTGCTGCTGGGAAAGGATGACGCCACGATTAAAGTGCGCTTCGAAATGGCCGGGCTGGATCGCCAGCAGCCTGTCATAACCCGTCAGGGCTTCATCCAGGCGCTGTGCCGCCAGCAAGGCATGGGCATAATGGGCGCGCGCTGCGACATCTTCGGGATTGCGTTTGACCGCCTTGTTCAACAACAGAATGGCTTCGTCCAGCTGGCCTTGCTGGCCCTTGAGAAAGCCCAGCATGTGCAGGGCGGGAAAGTTGCTCGCATCGGCGCGCAAAATCCGGCGGTAAAGCGTCTCGGCTTGCGTCAAATGACCGGCGCGATGGGCGGTCAAGCCCTGCTCGAAAAGCTGACGCAACTCCATCTGGACTCTATAAATCCCTCAGCAGCCAGCGTATCGAACGTTTTTGCAATTCGACATATTGCGGATTCCACATGGCATGGATGGTGTGACCGACGGCGGTGAACACCACCCGGCCCTTGCCGTAATCATAGGCCCAGCCGGCGGGCGATTTGGTGCCGCGGCCTTCATAAGTCAGCCCATCCAGATTTTCCGACTCCAGGATCACGTAACGCGGATCCTTGTCGTAATCGACATAATGCTGCTCGTCATTGACGATGAAAGGCCGCATGCCGGCGGTGATGGCATGGGCATTGGCGGTGGCATGAACCTGAAAGGGGCGCAAAGGCGGATGGCCGAAATAGGCGCCGCCCATCACGTCACGATAATTCTTGGATGACAGCGAGATATGGCTGGAATTGTGCAGGGGATAAAAACCACCGCCGGCATTGACGAAATTCTTCACCGCCAGGCCTTGCTCTTCACTCATCCAAGTGACCGATTTGGCGGCGGGAAATTTGTCCGCATCTTCCAGATTCATTTCATAGGCGGTGTAGGCATCCGGCCCCGAATAGCCGCCCGGCCAGATCATGCCGTCGCGCAGGATCAAAAGCAGTTGATAGGGCTTGAGCAGCGCCGCCGACAGGCCGGCATAGTCCATGGTGTAATCGATGGGCAGGTTCAATTCATGAAAGACCTTGTCCAAGCTGACATGGATGTAATCGGGATTGTGATAACGATCGCCGATTAACGCCAAAGTGCGTGGCTTCGCCTTGGTCTGAGCCCAGCTTGGCAGCGCTGCCGCAGCAGCAATTGTGCCCATTGCCATGCGCCGTGATAGTTGGGGCTGTTTCATTTTCTTCTCCCTCTATTTAATGGTCGCTCTTGCTTCGCAAACGCTCCGCTTGTTTTTGCCGCCGCACTAGACGGCCTCCCGGACAATATAGTTGTATATAGAATACAAAGTGGGCCCAGCGCCCTCAAAAAATAAGGAAAAGGGCAGGATGTTCAGGATTCGCGGTTTGGCCGTCCTTGTTGCTTTGGCTTTTGTTGCTTTGTTTGGCCTTTCCGCCTGTGACGGCCGTCCCAACTATAGCCATTCCGGCGGTGCGGTCGATGGCTGGCCGATCTGGGGTCATGGCCTGATGGGGCAGCGCCATAGCGCCAATACCCAGATCACGCCGCAAAATGTCAAAGACCTGAAAGTCGCCTGGACCTACCGCACCGGCGATCTTTCCGGGCCCGGCGAAAAGGCGACTCTGGCGTTTGAGGCGACGCCGATCCTGGCCAACAAGACGCTTTATCTCTGCTCGCCGCGCAATCGCATCGCCGCGCTCGACCCCACCACCGGCAAGGAAAAATGGATGCGGGATTTGAAGCCCGACATCAACGGCGCAACCGTCATCACCTGCCGCGGTGTGTCTTATTGGAAAGACAGCCAGGCTAGCGGCGTTTGTTCCCAGCGTATCTTCGCCGCCACCATTGACGGCAAGATGTGGGCTCTGGATGCCGATACCGGTAGACCCTGCGAGGATTTCGGCAACGGCGGGCGGGTGGATCTGCACGACAATCTTGGCTTTATCGAAAAGCCCGGCCTCTATGGCGTCTCTTCCGCGCCCACCATTGTCGGCGACAAGGTGATCACCGGCTCCAAGATCATCGACTTCCACAATGTCGATATGCCGGGCGGGGTGGTGCGCGCCCTGGATGCCAGAACCGGCGCAGTGGTGTGGGCTTTCACCGCCGCGCCGCCCGACCTGCCGACCTCTGATGCCAAAGAGGGCGACGGCAAGACCTATCCGCGCAGTGCGCCCAATGTCTGGGCGCCCATGTCGGTGGATGTGGAGCGCAAGCTGATTTTCCTGCCCACCGGCACGCCGCAAGTCGATGCGGTGATCGGCAAGGGCAATTGGGACTATTACGGCAGCGCGGTCGTGGCGCTGAACACCGACACCGGCCAGCCGGTTTGGCACTATCAGTTCGTGCACAAGGACATTTGGGACTATGACACGCCGGCGCAGCCGCTGTTGTTCGACTATCGCGCACCGGATGGCAAAATCACGCCGGCGCTCGCCCAGGCTACCAAGATGGGCTACATTTTTGTGCTCAACCGGCTCACCGGCGAACCGATCTTTCCGGTGAAAGAAACACCTGTTTCGACCGGCGGATTGCAAAAGGGCCTGTCGCCCACCCAGCCCATCCCCGAACTTCCCGAACATGAAGTCCAGATCACCAAGATGCAGGGCAGTGACATGTTCGGCTTCGCGCTGATCGACAAATGGGATTGCCAGCGCCGTTTCCGCCAACTCAAGAATGACGGTATTTTCACGCCCTTTTACGCACAATCCTCGGTGGACTATCCCGTCAGCGTGGGCGGCATGGATTGGGGCGGCTTGGCCTTTGATCCCTCGCGCAATCTCATCATCGTCAATTCCAACAATGTGATCGGGGCGCATCATCTGGCGCCGCATCAAGGTTCGGACGGCTATTCACCGCTGATCGGCACGCCCTACCGCCAAGTCTATGACAACATGATGTCCATCTTCGGCGCGCCGTGTAACGCGCCGCCCTGGGGCCGGCTTACCGCGATCGACATCACCACCGGCAAGAAAGTATGGGAAGTGCCCTTGGGCACCAGCCGCGACGAAGCACCCTGGCCGCTTTGGTTCCATTTGGGGGTCCCCAATCAGGGAGGCGCCATCACTACTGCCTCGGGGTTAACCTTCATCGCCGCCACCACCGACCGCTATTTCCGGGCGTTTGAGACCGAAACGGGCAAGGAATTGTGGCGGGTTTCCTTGCCGGCCGCGGGCCAGTCCATGCCCATGACTTACCGATTGGACTCGAACGGCAAGCAATATGTGGTACTGTCGGCCGGGGGCCATTCCGCACTTCAGAACAAACAAGGTGATTACGTCATCGCCTACGCACTGCCTTAGGAGCTGAAATGGAAAATTTGGAGCAAGGTTTTCCTGAGACGCTTCTTGCCGGCAACGCGCCGACCACTTTGCGCGCGCATGTCGTCAAGATTCTCAGCGCCGGAATTCTGTCCGGCAAATACAGGCCCGGCGACCGGCTGAATGAAAGCCAGATCGCGCGGGAATTGAACATCAGCCGCATTCCGGTGCGCGAAGCGCTGTCGCAGTTGCAGGAACAGGGCTTGGTGCAAAACCGCGAGCGCCGTGGCATGTTCGTCACCAATATCGGGCCGGAGGAGGTGCTGCAGATCTCATCCCTGCGCATCGTGCTGGAGACCGAGGCGCTCAGGCTGGCGCAAAAGAACATGACGCCGGAAATTCTGGTGGCGCTGGAAAAACTGGTCGAGCGCATGGAGACCTGGAACGGCACCTTGCTGGAAGCCGCCGCCTTGGACCTGGAATTTCATCGCCTGCTGTGGAAAGCGGCAGGCAATCCCTATCTGGAGCGGGCGCTGAATGGCCTGATGGTGCCATTGTTCGCGCACAAGACCTTGGAACATGTCACCCATGATGTGCGCCGCTGGCGGCTGAGCCATCACCGCATTCTGCTGGACGCGGTCATGGGGCGTTCCAGCGACGATCCGCAGACCGTGCTGCTGACCCATATGCGCATGGCCTATACTGAGCCGGAACGCTATTCGACCCTGGCGCGCAAGCCGTCTTAAGCAGCGGCTGGCATCTCGCATCTGCAAAAAGCAACTTGTGTTGCCGATGGCAGCGCTTGCCACGCGAGTAATATGCTTTCTGGCGCTGCGCGCTGTTGTCGCTTGGCAGAAGTGTCAGGCAACACCTAAAGTATATTGTCTACAGAGATGGGGGTGTCGCCCACCTGGGGCAAGGGATCACCGGGAGGAATCGCGTAATCATGACCATCAAAACCATTCTGCTGTCGAGCGCGCTGGCGCTGTCTTTTGTTTCTTTTGGCATCGTTACATTGGACGCCACGGCGCAGACCGCCAAAGACTATGCCCGCTATTCCACCTACAACACGCCGCGCTCGCAGGGCCAAAACGCCAACGGCATGCACATCTTCATTTTTGCCGGACTCAAAAGTCACGGCCCCGGCGCCCACGACTATCCCTACTTCCTGGACACTTGGTCGAAATTCTTGACCGAGCGGGGCGCGGTGGTGGATGGCGCGCTTTCTTTCCCCAGCCAGGAACAGCTCGACAAGTCCGATGTGGTGATCATCTATAAGGGCGATGCCGGTTATATGACGCCGGAACAGCGCGCCCGCCTGCAAGCCTATGTGAAGCGGGGCGGCGGCTTGGTGACGTTCCATGATTCGTTGTGCGGTCCCGATCCCGCCGACATGGCGACCCTGGTGGGCGCCGGCAAGAAACACGGTGAAGTCAATTACACCTGGACCGCGACGCTCGACTATAATGTGGTCGACAAGGACAATCCCATCGTCCAAGGCATGCCGGCGCAAATCTATGACGAAGCCTTCTACAAGCTGAATTTCGCGCCGGAAGTGCATCCCCTGATGACCGTCACCATGCCGGATACGCCCAGCGCGCGGCGCGGCGGCGGCGTGGGCCAGACCATCCCGCAAATGTGGACCTATGAGCATACTTTGCCCGGTGGTGCGCCCGCCCGCGCCTTTGTCTGGATGCAGGGTCACATGGTGGACAGCCTGCAGGACCCCGCCATCCGCAAGGTCTTGCTGCGTGGTATCGCCTGGGCGGGCAAAAAGCCCACCAGCGAACTGACGGATTATGTCGCGCCGCCGCCGCGTCAGGCGCGCGCCGAGCAGTAGTCTGCAATTAAGGCAGAGCGCCGCTTTTCAGCCTGAAAGGCGGCGCTCTGCGTTCATCTTCCAGTCAGCCGGTTGCGGATATAAGGGGCTTGCGATGAAGGCATGGTTGAAGGGCAGCGCTATGGGCGCAGGCTTGGCATTGGCCGCGACCGCGGCATTTGCCGCCGGTTCCGATTGGCAGGTCAGTGGCCATGATGCGGGCAGCCAGCGCTATTCGCCGCTCACCCAGATCAACAAATCCAACGTCAACAAGCTTCAGATCGCCTGGACCTATCACCTGACGCCCGAGGGCTATAACGGCCGTCCAAGGCTGGCGGAAGCCATTCCGATTGTGGTGGGCAACCACATGTACATCTCGTCTCCTTATGGCGAGGTCATTGCGCTCAACGCCACCACCGGCGCGCAAGAGTGGAAGTACAAGCTGCCCGACACCGACAATCCGGCAGAACGGGGCGTGGCCTATTGGAAGGGGGACAAAAACGCTCCCGCTACCATCGTGTTCGGCAGCCGTATGGGCCGGCTTTATGCACTCAACGCCAAGACGGGCGCGCCGATTGAAGGTTTCGGCGCGCACGGCATCGTCAATCTCAAGACGCCCGAAGTCATGGGCACTTCACCGAGCTATCCGTATGGTCAGCCCGCGGTGCCGATGATCTACAAGAACCTGATCATCACGGGTGCCGGCACCCCGGACGCCGCGCCCAATGTCGGCGCGCTGGGCGATACCCGTGCCTGGGATGCCAAGACCGGCAAGCTGGTCTGGACTTTCCATACCGTGCCGCTTCCCGGCACCTTCGGCTTCGACACTTGGGGCGGCGACAGCGCCCGCCACCGCGCCGGCGTCAATGTCTGGGGCTATTTCACCGTCGACGAGAAGCGCGGCATTCTCTACATGCCGCTGGGCGCGCCCAACAATGACCGCGTGGGCGTCGACCGGCCCGGCAACAATCTCTTCGGTTCGTCCATTGTGGCGGTGGACGCCAATACCGGAAAATATCTTTGGCATTTCCAGGTCACCCATCACGATATCTGGGACAACGACACCCAGGACCCGCCGGTGCTGATGGACGTGCACAAGGACGGCAAAACCATTCCCGCCCTTTTGACCGTCAACAAGAATGCGTTGGCGTTCATTTTGGATCGCGTCACCGGCAAGCCGATCTTCGGCGTCGAGGAACGCGCCGTGCCGCAAAGTAAGGTACCGGGCGAGCAGACCTCTCCCACCCAGCCTTTCCCGCTGAAACCGGAACAGCTGTCGCAAGGCTCAGTGTCGCGCGACAATCTCTATAAGGGCGAGCCGTCGCATCAGGCCTATTGCGAAAAGCTGGTGGACGACAATCACATGGTCTTGGGTTCGACCTATTTGCCGCCGGGCTATAACGAAATCACGGTGGCGCCGCCCGGCACCCAAGGCGGGGTGAATTATTATGGCGGCAGCTTTGACCCCAAGCTGCATCTGTTCGTGGCCAATGTGAACAATCTGTTCCAGCCCATGCGGGTGGCGAAAAAGCCGGATGGCACTTATGCCAATAACTATGGCGTGGTGCGTTTTTGGGACCCTGTAAAGAAGCTGCCTTGCGGTCCGACCCCCTGGGGCCAACTTGTGGCCGTAAATGTGGATACCGGGGATGTGGCTTGGCGCAAGACCTTGGGGGTGACCGATAGCTTCCCCGCCGGCCTGCAGGATACCGGCCGCCCTGGCCTGGGCGGAACTATTCTGACCGCCGCAGGCCTGACCTTTGTCGGTGCCACCGACGACTTCCGGTTCCGGGCTTTTGACACCGCGACAGGTGACAAATTGTGGGAAATCAAGTTAAAGGCCTCCGTCACGGCTACCCCAGCCACCTATCAGGGCTCGGATGGCCGGCAATTTGTGGCTATGTCGGATACCGGAGGTTCCCAAACCGGTTCGGTGGTTACCAATGATGAGATCATCGCCTTCGCTTTGCCAAAAAAGTAAGTCAATTTGAGCCTGGATGGGGCAGAAGAGAGAGATGGACGTGCGTATTCTTGGAGCTGTTGTTTTGTTCGGGTTGACCACCACTTTGGTTGCGACCCCTGCTTTGGCCGACGACTTTAAGTCGCTGCCGGAAGGTGCCGGCCGGGATGTCATGGTGCGGGTTTGCGCCCAGTGTCATTCCCCGGAAATCGCCGCCCAGCAAAAGCTGGATGCCCAGGGCTGGAAGGATCTGGTCAACCAGATGGCGAATAACGGCGCCAATGCCACCGACGCCGAATTCGATACTATCGCCAAGTACTTGGCGACGGCTTTCCCGGCCCAATAGGCCTCTGTCTTAAAATGTTCCGCCGCGCTACAACGCGGCGGAATTTTTTTGCCAACCGGATTCAAGGAAAACAGAAAATGAAGCTATTGCGCTATGGCCCCAAGGGCCAGGAAAAGCCCGGCCTGTTGGATAGCGACGGCCAGATCCGCGACCTGTCCGGCGTGGTTGCGGATATCGACGGCAAGGTGCTGGCGGATCTGTCCGCCATCAAAGCCGCCAAGATCGACAGTCTTCCGGTCGTGGCTAAAGGCGTGCGTATCGCCGAGCCGGTGGCCAAGGTGGGCAAGTTTCTTTGCATCGGCCTCAATTATTCCGACCATGCCGCCGAATCCGGCATGCCCGAGCCCAGCGAGCCCATCATTTTCATGAAGGCGACTTCGGCCATCATCGGACCCAATGACGATGTCTATCTGCCGCCCAACGCCAAGAAGGGCGACTGGGAAGTGGAACTGGGCATCGTGATCGGCAAAGAGGCGCGTTATGTCTCCAAGGACAAGGCGCTGGACTATGTTGCGGGCGCCTGTGTGGTCAATGACCTGTCCGAGCGCGAATTCCAGCTTGAGCGTTTGGGCACCTGGGACAAGGGCAAGGGCTGTGACACCTTCGGGCCGTTCGGTCCTTATCTGGTCACCCTGGACGAAGTGGGCGATCTCAACAGCCTGGGGTTGTGGCTGGACGTCAATGGCAAGCGCATGCAGACCGGTTCGACCGCCAGCCTGATCTTCGATGTGCCGACCCTGATCTCCTATGTCAGCCAGTTCATGAGCCTGCAGCCGGGTGATGTGATCTCCACCGGCACGCCGCCGGGTGTCGGCCTGGGGATGAAGCCGCCGGTATTCCTGAAGGAAGGCGATGTCATCGAGCTTGGCATCGACAAGCTGGGCAGCCAGAAGCAGCTGGTGAAGCGGACGCAGATTTAAACACCGCTGTCATGGCTGGGCGTCGCTACGCTGTCGCTAGCGACCCCAGGCCATCCATCGTGCAAACGGAAAAATGGATGGCCGGCTCGGAGGCCGGCCATGACAGGTGAGAAATAAAAAAGGCGCCAGAAAATCTGGCGCCTTTTTCTTTGCCCCGAGACTAGTGGTTGTCTCTAGGTATTCCCTTAGTCTCGTCGATCTTTTGATACTTGACCGCATTCTCCAGCACCATGCCGGTACCCATCTGACCGACATGGGCGCGCTGGATTTCCTGCCAGGGGGTCTGAGAGGCGGGATATTTGAAGCCGCCCGCCGCTTCCAACGCCTTGCGGCGCTTGGCCAGCTCCTCGTCGCTGATCAGGATATTGGCGGTGCCTTTGCGCAAATCGATGCGCACACGGTCGCCGGTCTGGATCAGGGCCAACCCGCCACCGGCGGCGGCTTCCGGTGAAGCGTTCAGGATGGAGGGCGAACCGGAAGTACCCGACTGGCGGCCGTCGCCGATGCAGGGCAGGGCGCTGATGCCGCGCTTGAGCAGCGCCGTGGGCGCATGCATGTTCACCACTTCGGCGGCGCCCGGATAACCGATCGGGCCCGCGCCACGCATGAACAGCATGCAATTCTCGTCGATGTTCAGCGAGGGATCGTCCAGCCGCTTGTGATAATCCTCCGGCCCGTCGAACACCACGGCACGGCCTTCGAAAGCATCGGGGTCCTTGGGGTTGGAGAGATAACGGTCCTGGAATTCCTTGCTGATCACGCTGGTCTTCATGATGGCGCTGTCGAACAGATTGCCGCTCAGCACGATGAAACCGGCATCCTTTTTCAGCGGCTTGTCGAACGGCCAGATTACTTCTTCCAGCAGCACCTTCTTGCCGCGGCAATTGTCGCCCATGGTCTTGCCGTTGGCGGTCAAGGCCTTTTCCTTGATCAGGCCTTTTTGCATCAACACATTGACCACGGCGGGAATGCCGCCGGCATGATGGAAATCCTCGCTGAGATACTCGCCGGCCGGCTGCAGATTCACGATCAGCGGCACCTTGTGGCCGACGCTCTGCCATTCCTGCAGCGGCACATCCACGCCCATGTGACGCGCAATGGCGGTGATGTGGATCGGCGCGTTGGTGGAACCGCCAATCGCGGAATTGACCACGATGGCGTTGTGAAAGGCTTCCTTGGTCATGATCTGCGAGGGGCGAAGGTCTTCCTTCACCATATCCACGATGCGAAGGCCGGTGGCATAGGCCATCTGGGCGCGCTCACGATAAGGCGCGGGGATCGAGGCCGAGCCGGGCAGCTGCATGCCCAAAGCTTCGGCCAGTGAATTCATGGTCGAAGCGGTGCCCATGGTGTTGCAATAGCCCACCGAAGGCGCGCTGGACGCCACCAACTCCATAAAGCCGCGATAATCCAGCTCGCCGCGCGCCATCATTTCGCGCGCCTTCCACACAATGGTGCCCGAGCCGGTGCGCTCGCCGTCATGCCAGCCGTTCAGCATCGGGCCGACCGAGAAAGCGATGGCGGGAATGTTGACCGTCGCCGCCGCCATCAAACAGGCGGGGGTGGTCTTGTCGCAACCGATGGTCAGCACCACGCCGTCCAGCGGATAGCCGTAAAGCAGGTCCACCAAGCCCAGATAGGCGAGATTGCGGTCCAGGCCCGCCGTGGGGCGCTTGCCGGTTTCCTGGATGGGGTGAACCGGAAATTCCATGGCGATGCCGCCCGCCTCGCGAATGCCTTCGCGGATGCGCTTGGCAAGCTCGATATGATGGCGGTTGCAAGGCGACAGGTCGCTGCCGGTCTGGGCGATGCCGATGATCGGCTTGCCGGACTGAAGTTCTTCGCGGGTGAGGCCGAAATTCAGATAGCGCTCAAGATATAGCGCGGTCATGTCGGGATTGTCGGGATTGTCGAACCAGGCGCGGCTGCGCAGGGTCTTGGGGGATTTGCCGTCGTACTTTTTCTGGGACATGGATTCCTATGCTCGCGTAAAGATTAACCGGCGAACAGCGTCATGCCGCCGTCCACCCGCAACACTTGGCCATTGACGAAACTGGACTGGTCGCTGGCCAGGAAGGCGACCGCATCGGCGATTTCTTTGGGCTTGGCATAACGCTCCAGCGACACGCCTTCCATTTTGCTGGGATCGGTGGTGCGGGTGGCCAGAAACCGCGCCGTGGTGGTTGGCCCGGGGCTCACCGCATTGACCCGCACGCCATGGGGCCGCATCTCCAGCGCCAGGCAGCGTGTGTAATGCAGGATCGCCGCCTTGGCGCAGCCATAGACCACTTCCGGCGACACCCCGATATGGCCGTTGAGCGAACCGAAATTGATCACCGCGCCCTTCTGGCGCTGCATCATCCCCGGCACCACGGCGCGGCACATCAGCATGGTGCCGATGAAATTGCGGTTCATCACCGCTTGGGTATCTTCCAGGCTGATGTTCAGCGCATCATTGGGATTGGGCTTGCCGCCCTTGGCCGCGATATCGCCGCCGGCGCAATTGACCAGGATGGAGATCGGCCCCAGCGCGGCTTCGACTTTCTTCACGAAGGCGGCGACATCGCTTTCCTTGGAGATATCGCCGATGACCGACATAACTTTCGCGCCGCCGCGGCCGGACAATTCCTGGGCAAGCGCTGTCAGGCTGGCGCTTTCGCCAAAGGCGGCGGGCGCTTCCTCATTGATGTCATGCAGGGCGATGGCAGCGCCGCCATTCAGCAAAGTCTCTGCGATCATGCGCCCCAGGCCGCGCCCCGAGCCGGTCACCAGCGCCACTGCTCCGCGAAAATCGAACACCGGCGGAAGATCGGATTGGCTCAAAATGGGCACTCCATTGCGGGGTTTCGAAGCGGGTGGCGTGGGCAGGCGGGTCGCGCCAAAAACCCTTGTTTTTTCTCGGTTAATTCCGCATCCGGGCACACGCAAAATGGCCTGGATGCATTGACTTCCGGGGGCTCAAACTTAGTATACAAGTCGCAAGCCGATGTGAAGCCTTAAGGGTTTTAAGTCCGGCTTCCCATGCCCCAATAACGGGACAGGATAATCAGGGGCGGGATGTCTCAATGAAGCCGACGCATGCGCGTTATTGGGTTGTGGTTTTCGCGCTGGCGCTGGCCATGATCATGTACATCCAGCGCGTGGCGATCAGCCAGGCGATTGTGCCGATTTCCGCCGATCTTCATCTCGACAAGCAGCAGACCGGTCTGGTTCTGGGCGCCTTCGGTCTTTCCTACGCCCTGTTTGAAATTCCCATGGGGTTGTTGGGCGACAAGCTGGGCGTGCGCTGGGTCTTGAGCCAGCTGGTGCTGATCTGGTCGGCTTTCACCGCCCTGACCGGCGGGGCCTGGAATCTGGTTTCGCTTTGGATCATCCGCTTCCTGTTCGGCGCGGGCGAGGCGGGCTGTTTTCCCAATCTGACCCGCATGCTTTCTGCTTGGCTGCCGCTCAACGAGCGCGTTCGGGCGCAAGCGGTGATGTGGGCGTTCGGGCGCTGGGGCGGGGCTCTGGCGCCGCCGGTGGCTTTTTTCGTGATCTATCATTTCGGCTGGCGTTGGGGCTTTGTCGCCTTGGCCATGCTGGGCGTGGCCTGGGTGGCATTCTTTCTGCCCTGGTTCCGCAACGATCCGGCCGAGCACAAGGCGGTGAACAAGGCGGAGCTGGAGATGCTGGAGCATTCCCGCGCTTTGGTGCTGCATGACCATGGCATGCCTTGGTACAAATTGTTGCTGCAGAAAGACATCGCCTTTCTGGGTCTGCAATATTTCGGATTTTCCTATACCTGGTATTTCTACGTCACCTGGCTGCCCACCTGGCTGCAACAGGCGCGCCATCTCGATCCCAAAACCGCGGCGGGCTATGCCATGATCCCCTTGGCGCTGGGCGGATGCGGCTCAATTGTCTCCGGCTTTCTGCCGCTTTCCGTACCGCGCAAATGGGTGGCGATTTTCGGTTTCGCCGCCACCGCAGCTTTGATCTTCATCATACCCGGCATCGAAAGTGTCGGACTGGCGATGGCGCTGATGGGACTGGCCAGCTTTTGCAGCGACCTCACCATGCCGATTTCCTGGAACACCTGTGTGGAGATCGGCAAGCAATATACCGCCACGGTTTCCTCCACCATGAACATGCTGGGCAATTTCGCGGGCTTTGTCGCGCCGGTGGTGTTCGGCATCATTCTGCAGAACACCAACAACAATTGGGCCATGGTGATGTACACCATGGCGGCGGCGTCGGTGGTTTCGGCGCTGTGCTGGTTCTTCCTGGAACCGGACGCCAAACGCTAGGGGAAATCGGGCTCCGTCCGGTCATAAGAATTACTGGATGGCCGGGTCAGGCCCGGCCATGGATTCAAGCAAGAAGGGTCTGATCCTTGAAAATCGATTTGACGGGCAGGACGGCGGTTATCGTGGGCGGCTCCGGCGGCCTGGGTGAGGCCATGGCGCATAGTTTGTCGCAAGCCGGCGCGGCCATCGCGCTGGTGGGCCGCAATCAGGCCAAGCTGGACAAGGTGGCGGGCGATCTTAAGGGCGCCAAGGTCGAGACTTTCACCGCCGACATGACCAGCGAAAGCGATGTCGCCCGCCTGGCCAAGGATGTAAACGCCAAGTTCAAACATCCGCAGATCCTGATCAACTCGGCCGGCATCAATATCCGCAAGCCTGTGACCGAGTTCACTTTGAAGGAATGGACCAGTGTGGTGGATTCCAGCCTGGTCACGACCTTCCTGGCCTGCAATGCCTTTGTGCCCGGCATGAAGGGCACTGGTTACGGCCGCATCCTCAACCTGTCTTCCATCATGGCGCATGTCTCGCTGCCGGGCCGCACCGCTTATTCCAGCGGCAAGTCGGGGCTGCTGGGTTTCACGCGTTCGCTGGCGCTGGAGTTGGCGAGCGAAGGCATCACCGTCAACGGCATTTCGCCGGGACCTTTCCACACCGAGATGAACCTGCCGGTGATCAATGATCCGGAAGCCAACAAGCTGTTCTTGACCAAGCTGCCCGTGGGCCGCTGGGGCAAGGTGGAAGAGATCGGCGGCCTGGCCTGCTATCTGTGCAGCGACTTGGCCGGCTTCATCACCGGAACCGATATTCTGATCGACGGCGGCTGGACCGCCGCCTGATCCAACCAGGAGAAAGCGCATGAACACGCGGCGTGAGGTGATGATGGGCGCCGCTGCGCTGGCGGCTGCCTCGGCGGTGCCGGCTTTTGCCGCGACGGCGTCCAAGTCGAGTCTTGGCACCTCGAAGACGGCTTTGGGCCATTATCTGCGCGATCTGGCGGCTAAGAGCGGCGGCAAGATCGATCCCATCCAGGTGGTGGATTATGTCCATGGCCTGGGCGGCGGCGGGGTGCAATTCACGGTGCCGCTGGATGCCGATCTCAAAAAGCTGCGCGCCCGGTTGGACAAGAACAATATGTTCCTCCAGGGCGATCTTGATCTGCTCACCCGCCATATGAACGATCTGCCGGCGTTCGAGCAGGCTCTGAAAAACTACAAGGCATTGGGCGCCGATTGCGTGCGGGTGGTTTGCTTTGTCGGGCGGCGCTACGAGACCTTCTCCAGCCTGCAGCAATATAAGGACTGGCACACCGGCGCGATTGCTTCGCTGGATGCCTGTCTGCCGATCGCCGAGCGCGTGGGAATTTCCCTGGCCATGGAAAACCACAAAGATCGCGCCGTCGACGAAGAAGTCGAGATCCTGCAGAAATATTCCAGCCAGCATTTGGGCGCGACGGTGGATTTCGGCAACAACATCGCCATGTGCGACGACCCCATGGATGTGGTCACCAAGCTGGCGCCCTATGCCAAATCCACCCATATGAAGAACATGGCGGTGCAGAATTATCCCGACGGCTTCCTGTTGTCGGAAGTGCTGTTTGAGGACGGCTTCATGGATATTCCGGCGATGTGGGCGGTGTTGAAAAAGGCCAATCCCGCGATTCGGCCGGTGCATGAAATGATCACCCGCGATCCGCTCAAAGTGGCGGTGTTGACCGACAAATATTGGGCCACCTGGCCGGATCGCAGCGGAAAATTTCTCGCCGAGACCATCAGGCTGGTGAATGCCAATCAAAGCAGGAAGCCGTTGCCGATCGTCAGCACTTTGCCGCCGGAAGGTCAGCTTGCGGCGGAAGAAAGCAACAACCGCAAATGCTTTGAGTGGGCGCGGACCGCTCTGGCTTAGTCGCGATCTTTTGCATCAATCACGTCGCCCGCAGCGCGTCCACAACGGGCAGGCGCGCGGCGCGGACCGCCGGCAAAATGCCGCCCAGAAATGCCACGGCCAGCGCCCAGACAAGGCCCGTACCCACCAGGCCTGGCGAGACCGTCAGGTGGAAGAGGATTTCGCCGAAGGCGTAACGCTGTCCATGAAACAGCGCCCAGGCTAAGCCGATCCCCATCAGCGCGCCGGCCATCGCCAGCAGGATGGCTTCGGCGATCACCGAAACCGCCACCGCGGTGCCGCCAAAGCCCAGGGCGCGCAAGGTGGCGATTTCCTGGGTGCGCGCGCCCACCGCCGAATACAAAGTGTTGAGCGTGCCGAACAAAGCACCACAGGCCATGATGCCGCCCACGGCATAGGCTACGGCAAGGAAAAATCCCGTGGCATCCTGCGAAGTGCGTTCGATGTAGTCCGACTGGCGTTCCGCCCGCACCCCCAGCCTGGGATTGGCCGCCAGGGCGCGCTGCAAATTCTCCAGCCCGCCGGGCCCATCCAGCCGCACAATCAAGCTGTTGAAATTGTTGCGTTTGGCCGCGCTCATCAGGATCGCGGCATCGCCGATGATCTGGCCTTCCAGAACATCGCCGCCGGTGGTGAAGCTGCCGACTATCGGCCATTGCCCGTCCTGCATGATGACTTTGTCGCCGACTTCAAGCCCGCGAAACTCCGGCTGGGTGGCGATGCCGACGACCAACTCGCGGGCGCCGGGGCGGAACATGCGTCCCGCGACGATTTTCAATTCCGGACGCACCGCCAGCGCCTTGCGCCCTATGCCGCGCAGGGTCAACAACATGTTGCCTTCCGTCCTTCTGCTGACCAAGAAGATAGAGACATATTCGGGGTCGGCCAGGCTGGCGCCGTTCGCGTCCCGGGCGATGCCCGGCGCCGTGATGATGTCGCCAAGCGCGCCGCGTCGTATCGCGCCCGCCCCCTCTGTGTCGGCATTTTGCGAAAGAATGACCGCCCGCCCCGGATCACCAGTGCGCCGCTGCAGTTCCGCAAAGCCGGCGGTCAGCGATAAAAGCGAAACCAGCACACCGATGGCCGCGCCCATCCCAGCAACCACAACCAGCGATGGGCCCAAGCGGCTGGGCAGGCTTTTGAGATTTAGGCTCGTGACAGAAACGATCTGGCGCAGCAGGTTCATTTCAGCGCCTCAACGCGCTTGCGATGTCGAGGCGCTGGACGCGCCAAGCCGGCATTGCGGCTCCTGCAAAGGCAACCAGCGCTGCGAAGACAAAACCTGTCGCCAACACCTCCAGGGTGAGCGTTGGTGGCGCGACACCCAGTTTTTGCAGCACGGCGAGGCTGGCGATCCTCGACGCCAGCGCCGTGGCGATGGCAAAGCCCGACAATGCACCTAGGAGACAAGGCATTGCGGCTTCCACAAACACCAATGTCATCACGCCGGCGTCTGAAAACCCCAATGTCTTCAGCACAGCGAATTCCGCCACGCGCTCGCGCACCGATTGGGCGATGGCGTTTGCGATTAAAAACAAAATCATGAAAAGTCCGGCGGCAGACACGCCTTGGGTCACCAGCGGAATGTTGAACCTGTATATGGCGCCATTCTGCGCCTGCGCCTTTTCAGTGACTGCAAAGGTCGGATTGGAAGAACTGGCGAATATCCGGTCGATCTGACCCGTGAAGGCGGCGGCGCGGTCCGGATCCTTAAGCAGGATGGTCAACTGACCGACATGTCCGGCTTGCGCCAAGGGCCGTGTCCGGTCGTAAAATTCGTAATTGGCCATGACCAGGCCACCACGCGCCCAAGGCGGGTTTTCCACCACTCCCAGCACATGAAACGGCCAGAGTGATGTACCGTCGCGGCGCGATGGCGCGCTGGTCAGAACAGGCATTGGATCGCCTGCCTTGAGGCCCAACCGGGCCGCAGTGTGATTGTCCAGAAACACGCCCGACGGATCGGCCTGCAACCGGTCCCATTGCGCCGGTGTCAAAGGAAGCTCGGGGTAGGCCCGTTGCATGCCGCGGTCCAGGAACCAGGGCACGACCTCGTTTTTCGGGTCCCGGTAATAGCCCAGGAAGAAATCACTGACGCCGATTTCGCGCACCCCCGCCATGCGGGCGATACGGTCGCGCTGTGCCATGGTCAGGTTTCCGAATTCCATGAAATGCGGATTGATGTAGACCCTGTCAGCCCGCGCCTGGGCGATCATCCCGCTATAGGTTGCATTCAAGCCGATCGCCAAGCCGAACAGGGTGAAAGCCGCGACAGCAGCCAGAAAGGTGAGGATGGTGCGCGCCGGCTTACGCCACAGCGCCGTCCAAATCAGCGGAAAGTATTTCATCCCTGCCTCAATGTTGAACGATTGCTGCTTCGGGAGTTACTCCAATTCTCTGCTTGTGCGACTCAACGGCAATTTATTGCACGGTAAAATGCATCACCGTGCTGGTGCTGTAGATCTCGCCGGGCCTGAGCACGGTTGACGGAAAGTTCGCGTGATTGGGGCTGTCGGGATAATGCTGAGTCTCCAGCGCGATCCCGTCGCCCGTGCGCATGGTCAGTCCCTGTCCGTTTACCGCACCGCCGTTGAGATTGTTGGAAGAGTAAACCTGTACTCCCGGTTCGGTGGTCGATAGCTCCAAGGTCCGCCCGCTTGCTGGATCGCTGACCCGGACCGCCAATTCCAGCGCCCCCGGCTTTGATTTGCGCAGCACATAATTGTGGTCATAGCCGCGCCCGATCAGCATCTGCGGCTCGGAGGAGCGGAGATCGCGCCCGATCGGCTTGGGATTGCGGAAGTCCAGCGCCGTTCCTGCGACATTGGCCAGTTCGCCGGTTGGCACCTGGTTGACGTCGGTGGGTGTCACTTGATCGGCCATGATGGTCATCATCTGGCTTTCCACCGAGCCGCCGCCCGCCAGATTGTAATAGGTGTGGTTGGTCAGATTCACCACCGTGGGCTTGTCGGTGGTCGCCTTGTATTCCATGCGGAAATCATTGCTGTCGGTGAGGGTGTAGGTCAGATCGATGGTCAAGGTGCCTGGAAAACCCTGATCGCCATCCGGCGACACCAGCCGCAACGTCACGCCCGCATCATTGGCGTGCTGGAAGGTGCTGACGGTCTGAAGGATGCGCCGGCTGTAAGGGGGTGGGCCGCCATGTAGGGTGACGCCGGCCGGATTGGCGGTGAGGTCATAATGTTTTCCATCCAGGGTGAAGCCGTGCAGCAACCGGTTGGCATAGCGTCCGGTCAAGGCGCTCATCGGCCCGCTGGCTTCGATGCCCGCCAGGTTTCTCTGGCAGAGGATGACGTTCGCTATTTTGCCATCGCGCCCCGGCGCCTCGACATCGCAAACCACACCACCCAGGTCCAGCACCTGGGCGCGCATGCCGTGATTGTTGGTCATGGTAAAGACATGGACCGTGGCGCCATCCTTGGTGGTGCCATAGACGTCGGTCTTTATTGTGCCGGCCCAGGCGGGGCTCGCAGCCAGCAGCGTGGCCAGAAATAGGCTGCTCAATGTCGCGCCGGATTTCATTTTCCCCCCGTTTTTCCCTGTGGCTTTGGGCCCGTCACACTATAGTATTCCGCTTATAGAAAAAGACTATCGGGAACGGGACCAGGGAGAAGCCGCCTGCCAAGGAAGGCGGCCAATCGGGCATGACACAGAACGAGGAAAAGCCCCTGATCGTGGTGATGGGGGTTGCCGGCTCGGGCAAGACCACCATCGCCAGCGGCTTGGCGGAACGGTTGAGGGTGCCTTTTGTGGAGGGCGACTCGCTTCATCCTGCCGCCAATGTGAAAAAGATGGCCGCCGGCATTCCCTTGACCGATGAGGACCGCTGGCCCTGGCTGGAAGCCATCGGGGCGCGCATGGAGGTGGAGCGGGCCACCGGCCATGGCGTGGTGGTGTCCTGTTCCGCTCTCAAACATGCCTATCGCGATTGCCTGCGCAAAGAGGTGCACGGCAAGGTGCAGTTCATTTTGTTGGATGGTTCGCGCGAAACGATCACCGACCGCATGAAGCAGCGCAAGGGTCATTTCATGCCGCCGGCGCTGCTGGACAGCCAGTTCGCCACCCTGGAAAAGCCCACGCCCGACGAGCATGCGGTGATTTTGGATATTTCCCATCCCGTGCCTTCGCTGTTGGCCGAGGCCGCCAGCGCCGTTGTTCCCGCGGCCGGGCCGTAACAAGAGAGAAAATGATGCGCAAACTTGCTCTGATTCTTCCTGCTGTGTTTTTGGCAGCGCTGCCCGTTTTGGCGCAGAGCGCGGACCAGCCCAAATTCCCCACGCCGCCGCCCAAAGTCACCGCCGAGAACAGCGTCATAGGACCGGACTATGCCAATGCCCCGGAATCGGTGGCCAATCCGACGGTGCCGCAAGGCGATGTGCACGAATTCATTCTCTATTCGGAAGAGAGCAAGATCTATCCCGGCATTGTGCGTGTCCGGAACATGCAGCGCGATGCGGCGGGCAACTACATCGCCACGGCCGAAGGTCTTTCCGCACCCGGGCGTTATGAGCGGCATGTCTTTGTCTATATCCCCAAGCAGCTTGTACAGGGCCAGCCGGCACCCTTCATGGTGGTGCAAGACGGTCATTCTTATGTAAAGCGCATGGTCAACATCATGGACAATATGATCGCGGCCAAACGCTTGCCGCCGATGGTCCTGGTTCTGCCGGCGTCCGGTGGCAGCGATGCCCAAGGCTCCGAGCGCGGCTTGGAATACGACACCGTGTCGGGCCGCTATTCCGATTGGGTGGAGCAGGAATTGCTGCCCGCCGTGTCGCAAAGATACGGCATCACTTTCACCACCGATCCTGAGGGGCGCGCCACCATGGGCGGTTCCTCGGGCGCGGCCGCCGCCTGGACCATGGCCTGGTTTCACCCTGAGCGTTATCACAAGGTGCTTTCCTATTCCGGCACCTTTGTGAATCAGGCCTGGCCGCCGGATCCCGCGACACCGCGCGGCGCCTGGGAGTATCACGCCACTTTGATTCCCAAGACCGCCAAGAAGCCCATCCGCATCTGGATGGAGGTGGGTGAAAAGGACAACCGTTTCGACAATCCCGAGAACACTTGGCACAACTGGCCGCTGGCCAACAATCGCATGGCCGATGTGCTGAAGAAAAAGGGCTATGACTACAAATATGTCTTCGCCATGGGCGCAGGCCATGTCGACAACCGGGTGGTGATGCAGACCTTGCCGGCGGCGCTGGAATGGCTGTGGCGCGACTATCCGAAATAGGGGTTGGGGGAACAATGAAAAGCAAGCTGACACTTTCATCTCTGGCTTTTATCGCCGGCGCGGCGCTCGTGGTGCTGCCTGCCCTGGCGCAACCCGCGTCTGATCCGTCGCTGCCGAAATTTCCCACGCCGCCGCCCGCGGTGGATGCGCAAACCAGCATCATCAACCCGCCTTACGCCGATGCGCCGGAATACAAGCCCGATCCTTCCGTGCCGCAAGGCGATGTGCACGAATTCATTATGTATTCGGAAGACAGCAAGATTTATCCCGGCATCGTGCGCATTGAAGGCGATCTGGCCAACAAGCGCGACCCCTACGGCAACCGCATCGCGGCACCGGCCGAGCAATTGTCAAAACCCGGCCGCTATGAGCGGCATGTCTGGGTCTATATTCCCAAACAGGTTAAACCCGGCGCGCCTTTCATGGTGGTGCAAGACGGTCATTCCTATATCAACCGCCTCGCGCCGGTATTGGACACTATGATCGCGGCCAAGCGCGTTCCGGCGATGATCATCGTCGCGCCGGATTCCGGCGGCAGCGACGCGCAAGGTTCCCAGCGCGGCCTGGAATACGACACGCTGTCGGACCGCTATTCCAATTGGGTGGAGCAGGAATTGCTGCCCGCCGTGGCGCAGAAATATGGCGTCACGTTCACCAATGACCCGGAAGGCCGCGCCACCATGGGCGGCTCATCGGGGGCGATCTGCGCCTGGACCATGGCCTGGTTCCATCCCGAGCGTTACCACAAGGTGCTGTCTTATTCGGGCACTTTCGTAAATCAAGCCTCGCCCCAGGATCCCAAGACGCCCCATGGCGGCTGGGAATATCATGCCAATTTGATTCCCAAGACGGCCAAGAAGCCCATCCGCATCTGGATGGAAGTGGGCGAGAAGGATCTGCATTTCGACGATCCGGAAAACACCTGGCACAATTGGCCGCTGGCCAATAACCGCATGGCGGCGGTGCTGAAGAAAAAGGGCTACGACTATAAATATGTCTTCGCCATGGGTGCCCACCATGTCGACAATGGCGTCGTGCGGCAGACTCTGCCGGCGGCGCTGGAATGGCTCTGGAGAGACTACCCAAAGCAGTAATCCGCTCTGGTATGGTGGGTCGATGACGCAAGGCCCGTCCGTTGTCGCATCTATTCAGCAGGCCGTTGATCTGTTGCGGCGGGGGCTGTGGCAGCAGGCGGAAGCGTTGCTGTTGCCGGTGCTGGCCGCCCATCCCGGCGAGCCTGATGGGCTGCAGCTCTTGGGACTGGTTCGCGAAAATCAGGGCAAGCTTGCCGAGGCCGAGCAGCTTTTGCGTCAATCCTTGGCCTCGCGTCCCAGCCAGCCGCATGTGCAGGTCCATCTCGGCCGGGTTTTGGCGCAAATGGGCCGCTACCCGGACGCGATTGCTGTGCTGCAAGCGGCGGCGCAGGCGCAGCCCGACCTTTTCGATGCCTTTGTCATCCTGGCGCAGGTGCAATTGACCACCGGCGACCTCACCGCCGCCGAGCAGAATTATCGCGCCGCCTTGCGGCTCAGTCCCAAGTCCCAGGTGGCGCTGCTGGGCTTAGGCGTTCTGCTCAACAAGACGCGCCGCCCGGTCGAAGCGGAAAGCCTGCTCAGGACGGCGGGCGAAAACACCGCCAGGCCGGCGTCCTGGCAGGCAAAACTGGCGCAGAATCTCGGACTGTCGCTGGACCTGCAGGGCAAGTCCGATGAGGCCATCGCCAGCTGGCGGCGCGCCATCGCGCTCGATCCCACCAATGCCGAGGCGCATCGTGAGCTGAACGCGCTGCTTTATCGCATGGGCCGGGCCGGCGAATTCCTGGCTTCCTTTGATGAGGCGATCCAGCATCTGCCCCCGTCCGGCAAGGCGGAGCGCGGTGCGCTGTTGCTGCAGAAAGCCGGTCTCTTGATCGATGCGGAGAGTTTTGACGAGGCGCGCGATTGTTTCGCGCAAGTGGCCGCCATTGCGCCCCACAGCGCGGGACCGCAAAACGGCTTGGCGGTGGCCTATGCGGGGCTGGGCCGATTTGAGGACTCCATTGCCGCTTATGAAAAATCCATCCGGCTGCAGCCGGATGATTTGGCGACCAAGATCCGGCTGGCCTCGGTCTTGCTGCAAACAGGCGAAGCCAAACGCGCGCTCAGCCTTACCGACGGAGTCGTGCCGCGCATGCCGCTGGACCAGGCGGCGCTGGCGGTTCATGAGCTGGCGCTGCGCGCCAATACCGATCCGCGGGCCGAGCGGTTGGCCGATTATGAGCGGCACATCCAGATCTTCGATCTCGATCCGCCCCAAGGCTTTTCCGGCATGGCGGAGTTCAATGCCGCCCTGAATGCCCATCTCGATACCATGCACACCGATCTCAGCGAGCATGTCGATCAAACCTTGCGGCACGGCACCCAGACGGCGCCGGCTTTGTTCGGCAGCCGCAATGCGCTGCTGGCCTTGCTGCGCCAGCGTATCGAGGAAGCGGTCGGTGTTTACATCGCCCGCATGCCGCAGGGAGATAAGGACCATCCGCTCACGGGCCGGCGCGGGCGCGGATTTGCCTTTGCCGGGTCTTGGTCGTCGCGGCTCCATGACAGCGGCTTTCACGTCAACCATGTCCATCCCGAAGGCTGGATCAGCTCCTGCTATTATGTCTCGGTCCCCGATGCCGCCCAGGATCCGTCAGCCAAACAGGGTTGGATCAAGTTTGGGGAACCTTCCTTCGCAACCGCAATGGGAGACACCTTGCGCCGTACGGTCCAGCCGGTGACGGGGTGTCTGATCCTTTTTCCCTCTTATATGTGGCACGGAACAATTCCCTTCCGCGCCCCCACCGCTAGGACCACCATAGCGTTTGATGTGGTGCCTCAGGCCTGACAGCGCCGCGGGCTGCTCTTCGTTCGCCTGCATACAGAATACCGCTTGAAACCGAATCCATTGGCTAGAACTGACATTTTGCCAGTGAAAGTAACTTTCATGACATTTCAGATGATGAAAAACTTTTCATCATTGCCGCCCATCCATCCATACGCGGATTGGATTGCTCGATAGGTGCTTTGACTTGGATATCAATTCGCGCCCCCGATAGGTTTCTGAAGACAAATGTGATCGTCACTGTTGTTCGCAGATGACGGCGAAGCTTCTTTTCCGAGGGGAATACGACATGAGGGCGCGCACCAAGTCTCATTGCATCAAATCGGTATTGCTTGGTTCAAGCATGCTGGCCGCATCCACGGCTTTGTTTCCTGTACTTGCACAAGACAACGGCGTGGAAGCCGTCACGGTGACGGGCTACCAGGCCAGCCTTGAGAACGCCCTGAACGCCAAACGCCAGAATCTCAGCTTCACCGATTCCGTCTTCGCCGAAGACATCGGCAAATTCCCCGACAGCAACATCGCCGAATCGCTGAACCGCATTCCAGGCGTCACCATTCTTCGCGACTCGACGGGGGAGGGCGTCAACGTCTCCATCCGCGGGTTGGGCACCAATTTCACCAAGATCCTCCTAAACAATGCCCAGATCTCGGTGGCTTCTACCGGCCCGATCGACCAGCAGAACAACAACCGCGAAGTCGACCTGAACATGTTTCCCACGGAATTGTTCACCCAGTTGACGGTGAGCAAGAGCCCGTCCCCCGACCAGCTGGAAGGCGGCGCCGCCGGCACCGTGAACATGCGCAGCGCCCGTCCTTTCGACAATCCGGGCCTGCATATCACCGGCTCGCTCCAGGGCACCGACTATTCCCATGCCAACAGCCTGGGCGAAAAGGGCACCATCATCGCCAGCGACACTATCGGTCCGTTCGGCGCGCTGCTGGGCGTCACCGTCTCGCACGCCAATATTTTCACCCAGGGCTGGGAAACCGGCAATGGCGGCTATGTCAATTCCTCGGCCTTGAGCGCCGCGCAATGCGGTGTCGCCGTCCCGGCGAGCACGCTTACCCCCACAGGCTGCGACACCTTGGGCGGCAACAGCTATACGCTGCCTGCGACCGTTCCGGCCGGCATCTCCTTTAACGGCCCGGGTGGCTTGATCACCGGCGGCCAGACGATTGATGCCAACTTCCTCACCAAGCAGAATCCCGGCCTGACCACGGTGCAAATCAGCAACGCGCTGTTGCCGAAATTTCCGCGCCCCATGTTCGAGGAAGGCTATCGCGACCGCTTCAACGGCGTCGCCAGCTTCGAATACCGCCCCACCGACGACCTGCAATTCTATCTCGACCTGATCGGCGGTGTGACCGACAACAATATGAACCGCACCGACAGCACCCTTGGCATTCGCGCCGGCGCCGCTTCCGTGCCGATCGTGCCGGTGGGCCTGCAGATCGATGCCAACAATTTCATCACCAGCGGCACCATTTTGGGCGGCATCTATGGCGTGGAAGCCCGTCCTTATGTCGAGCATGGCAATTTCTACAGCATCAATCCCGGCATGTCCTGGCAGGTTACCGACTTGTTGCATGTCGATTTCCAGGCCAATGTCAGCCGCAGCAATTTCTTCCGCGATGCTCCGACTTTCTATGTGGTGACGGCGCCGCCGTCGCAGGCCGCCTTTATTCCGGGTCCAACGCCGCCCGCCGGTGGTCCGGTCTCGACCTACACCCTGGCGCAGCCGCACGCCCTGACCACCTCTAACATCGACATCAACAACCCGGCCAATTACCAGTGGAACAACGGCTTGGTCCGCATGCAGGACGAGCGCCACATCACCAAGACCAATGGCGCGCATCTGGATGTGAAATATGGCGGCGACGAGTTCGCCGTGAAGGCGGGCTTCGCCTATGACGATGCTTTCCGCCAGGTGATCGGCATCAATCCGGACGCCCAATATCAATCCATGGTTTGCGGCGACAATCCTTCCATCTTCCTGCCGCCGCCCAACTCGGCCTCGCAATGCCAGGGTCTCAATGTTGCGGGCAGCAGTGCAGCCCTGAATGCTTTGAGCAGCACCGGCTATCCGGCCTTTGCCGGTTATGGCACCGGCTTTACCGCCGGAAAGGCCCCCTTGACTTATGGCGGATCACTGGTTCCCTCCACCGCATTGGCGCAATATCTGCGGCCCGGGCCGACCGGTTTTGTGACCATGAATTATGCCGCCATCGAAGCGGCCACCAACTATCGCGCACTCGATGCAGCTTCCATCGCCTCGGTTGGTGTGCCACGGACGGGTTCGACCGTGACCTATCCCTTCGCGCTCGGCGCCGGCGATACCGGCGCTGCGTCGGGCATGGAGGAAGAGCGCACTGCAGGCTTCTACGGCATGGTCAGCGGCATCTTGCATCTGGACTCCCGCAACCTGAAATACAATTTCGGCCTGCGCTGGGTTCAGACCTTGCAGAATATCATCTCTCCGATTCAGCATGGCGATCCGCGCAATGCCACCCTCAAGGATGGCGGGTTCTATCCAAATACCTTCACCTTCGTGAACGAAAGGCGGATGTATCAGGCCTTCCTGCCGTCGGCGAACTTCGTCTATGAAGTGACCGACGATTTCCAGGTGCGGGCATCTTTCTCCCGCACCATGACCCGCCCCAACGTCAACAGCATGATCGACTCGGTCAACTTCGGCGACGTGGCGGTGACCAATGCCACCAAGGGCAATCCCGCTCTCAAGCCCTATTTCTCCAACAATATCGATCTGGGCGCCGAGCTTTATACTGGCGGCGCGGGCTATATCGGCATCGACGTCTTCCGCAAGTCCATCAGCGGCTTCACCATCAACACCAGCTTCCCGCAGACTTTCCCTTACTTGCAGCAATTTGGCATCACCTACGGCAGCCTTAGCCCGCAACAGCAGAGCGCGCTCGACCTCAAGACCGGCGGTGTGGGCGGCAGCAATTCCGCCAACCTGCCGATCATTGTGAGTCAGAACGTCAACGCCCAGGGCCTTCTCGTCGTCAATGGCATGGAGCTGGATTATTCCCAGCCGTTGGACTTCCTGTTGGAGCAATATGGCCTGCCGGGCTTCGGCACCACCGCCAACGTCACCATTGTCGACCAGAAAAGCACCGGCTCCTTGCCGGCCATCGCCGGCGGCGTGGCGCCGCTCACCTACAATGCCACCGCCTATTACGACCATGGCGGCGCGACTATCCGCTTCTCCTACACCTGGACCGACAAGTACTACACCACCGGCAATACCGGCGGCATCATGGGACTTTGCTTGCCCAACATTTCGGCGCAAAGCGCAGGCTGCACCGCAGGTCCCTATTTCATCACCGCGCCGTATGGCCAGTTGGACATGTCGTCCAGCTACCGGCTCGCCAATCTGTTCGGCGATATCCCGGGCGATCCGCAGCTGACCTTCGACATCCAGAACATCACCAAGAGCAAGCTGCGCACCTACGAGCAGTATGACTATGTCACCAACACCTATTATGACTCCGGCTCACTCTACATGTTCGGTGTCCGCGCCCAGTTTTGAGGTACGCGCAGGTACCGTCACACGAAATCCTATCCACCCGTCCGGCGGATAGATGCTCTCCCTGGAGCATGAAAACTGACCGTTTGGGCGCCCGCGCCCAAACGGTCTTTTTTTTCAAGCGGAGGATGATATGCGAGACGTGATAACCGGCCGCCGCGCCATGATAGGCGGCAGCGCTCTTGGTCTCTTGGGCGCCGGCTTAGGCGTTGATCGGGGCGCCTGGGCTGCAAAACCGGCGCACCCAGTCGGCGCGGGTTTTAATGTCCGTGACTATGGCGCCAAGGGCGACGGGAAAACCTTGGACACCGCCGCCATCAACCGCGCCATAGAGGCTTGCGCGGCGGCCGGCGGCGGCACGGTCCTGTTCCCCGCCGGAAACTTCCTGAGCTTTTCCATCCGTCTCAAAAGCCGCGTCCATCTCAATCTGGCGCAAGGCGCCGTCCTCATCGCAGCGGATTCGCCTTTGCCCGGCCAGACCACGGGCGCCGGCGGCGGCCGCTATGACGCTGCCGAGCCCAATGGCGAGTTCGAGCCTTATCAGGATTATGGCCACAATCATTGGCACAATTCCTTGATCTGGGGCGAAGGACTTGAGGATATTTCCATCACTGGGCCGGGCCTGATCTGGGGCCGGGGCCTCAGTCATGGCCGTGAAGTCAGGACCTTGGGCATCCTGTTTCGCGCCGAGCAGCAGGGGGTAGGGAACAAAGCCATTGCTCTTAAAAACTGCCGCAATGTTTGGCTGGCGGATTTTTCCATTCTCAAGGGCGGTCATTTCGGCTTGCTGGCGACCGCTGTCGATAATCTCACCATCGACAATCTCACCATCGACACCGAACGCGATGGGCTAGATATCGATTGCTGCCGCAATGTGAGGGTTTCCAACTGCGCGGTGAATTCGCCTTGGGACGACGGCATCTGCCCCAAATCCAGCTTTGCGCTGGGTTATGCGCGCGCCACCGAGAACCTGACCATCACCAATTGCTATGTCTCGGGCTGCTGGGAGCTAGGCACCTTGCTGGACGGAAGCTTCAAGCGGAACACCGATCCGGCTTATTCGCCCCGCAACGGCCGCATCAAGCTGGGAACCGAATCCAATGGCGGCTTCAAGAACATCACCATATCGAACTGCGTGTTCGAGGGATGCGGCGGTCTTGCCTTGGAAAGCGTGGACGGCGCGCTGCTGGAGGATATCGCCATCACCAATATCACCATGCGTGATATCCAGAATTGCCCCTTTTTCCTGCGGTTAGGCGCGCGTCTGCGCGGTCCCAAAGCCTCTACCCAGATGGGGACGCTTCGCCGGGTGCTGATTTCAAACCTGACCGCCACTAACAGTCTGTCGCAACAGGCCTCGATCATCACCGGCATACCAGGCTTTGCCATCGAGGATCTGAAGTTCTCCAACATATTTCTCGACCATCAGGGCGGCGCCCAGCCCAGCACGATTGCTGTTCCCGAAAATGAGACGGGGTACCCCGACCCCAACCGGTTCGGTCAGACCCCCAGCCACGGTTTCTTTTTCCGGCATGTGCGCAATCTCGAAATGAGTCATGTCGAGGTCCGCCCAGCCAAGCCGGATGCGCGGCCCGCTTTTTGGCTCCAGGACGTCAAGCGCTGCGATCTTTTTGCCATCACCGCGCCGGCCGATCCGGCCTTTGCCTTGCACGGCGTATCGGATTTCCGGCTGGGCTGGAGCAGGGCGGCGCCGGATGTCACGCTTGCCCAGGCTGACGGCAGAATGCTGTGAAGGGCTGACAGCTCCATTGATTTTCCTCAATTTTCGGCCGTTTTCGGGCGCTCCAGAGCCCGGCCTTTGTTGACAGCCGGGACGGTGATGGAGGACGTTTCATCCCAAGACGGCATTTTTGACCGTCCCCGGGGAGAAAATGATCAGGATTACGCGCAAACTTGCGGCTTCGGCCGCGCTGACTTTGATTGGGTCTTTGGCCACCGCCGCGCAGGAACTGGCGCCCACCCCGCCTGTACGTCCCGAGCCCCCGCCGGTGCTCAAACCGATCGAACCGGGTCCGGCGGTGCCGGACTGGCTAGGGTATAATTATGATCGCGAGCGCTCGGGCTGGAACCGCGGCGAGACTCAGCTCAGCAAAAGCACAGTCGGCAAGCTCAAGCCGCTATGGAACAAGCAACTCCTCACAAATACACCGGCCCTGGTTCTCTCGACCCTGACGGCACCAGTGGTGGCGGCAGGCGTCTCCACTCCAGGCGGCGCCAAGGATCTGGTTTTCACCATCGGCATGGACGACGGTTTGACGGCGCTGGACGCCAATAGCGGCGACATTGTCTGGCAAAAGCATTTCCCCAACACCATCAAGCCGCTCAGGCCCATGTCGGTGCAGTGCTCCAATACCGAGCAGGCGACGCCCGTCATCGATAAGGCCAAGGGCATCATCTATTTCACCACCAGCGATGGAAAGCTGCGGGGCGCCAAGCTGGGTGATGGCGCGGAAGCCATCACCCCCACCGACATGGTGCAACCCTTCAGCCGCAATTGGAGCCTCGCGCTGATCGACGACGTGGTCTACACCACCACAGCGCGCGGCTGTGGCGGCAGTCCCGCCCAGCCGATTGAGTGGGGCACCGTGGCGGCGATGGATGTGTCCGATCCCGCCCATCCCGCGCTGTCGCGTTTCTATACCGGCAAAGGCCGTCCGGCAGGTCCGTGGGGCGCATCCGGCGTGGCTTGGGGGCCGCAAGGCGCCTATGTCTCGACGGCCGACGGCCCCAACAATCCGGGCAGCGGCGTCTATGGCGATATGATCCTGGCGATCCGTCCGCATGCCTGGGGCTTGAACGACAGTTTCATTCCCTCCAACTGGCGCTATGTCAACGCCCGCGATCTGGATATCGGCTCCGGCGGTGTGATCCTGTTTCCGTTCGGTAAGCGTAACCTCCTGGCTACGGCCTCCAAGGAATCGGTGGTCTATCTGCTGGACGCCGACAATCTGGGCGGCGTCGACCACATGACGTCATTGTATCAGACACCGCGGCTGGGCAACGACAGCCAGGATTTTCAGGCGATGGGCGTGTGGGGAAGCCTTGCCACCTGGCAAAGCGACAAGGGTGAGCGCTGGGTCTACACCCCGATGTGGGGCGCGCCCGCCAAGGCTGGACCGAAATTCGCCTTCACCAATGGCGATGCTCCCAGCGGCAGCGTCATGGCTTTGAAGGTGGTGGAGGATCAGGGCAAGGTCAGTCTGCAGCCGGGGTGGATCTCGCGTGATCTCAATCTGGCGTCATCGCCGGTGGTGGCCAATGGCATTGTCTATGCGTTGCAGACCGCGGAGAGCGCGGTGCAGGTGCCCAGGGACTTGTTCAAGGGCGGCGTCCGCCCGGCCGGCTGGACTCCGGATAAAGGCGCAATTGAGCGCATCATGACGCCGCATTCCACCATGACCTTGTTCGCTTTTGACGCGGAAACCGGCAAGCAGCTCTGGTCCAGCGGCAAGACCATGGACGGCAACACCGTGCACTTCACCCAGCCGGTGGTGGCCTTGGGCAAAGTGTTCGCCGTGGATCATGCCGGGCATGTCTGGGCGTTTGGCCTGAAGCGCTAAAGCGCAATCGGATGACGTGCGCAGTGTCCCGGCCGCGGCGCGCTTCAACGCGCCGCTGCGGCGTTCGGCACTCAAATCGATCCACTGGATCGATTTGACCGGCTCCGCCGGTCGCGCCTCACCCAAAAATTGCGCGACGATTAAAGAATCCCTCAGCGCTCCTCGCGCGGCGGCGGCGGCGCCGCTTCGCCGGGCAGGGCATAAGCAACAAGGTCCGCGCCAAAAGAGCTGCCTTGGGCGCAAACCAGATACTGCTTGCCCTTGTGCATGTAGGTCATGGTGGCGCCGGTCTGCGCCTTGTCCATGAACACTGCGCCTTTTTGCTCGCCGGTAAGCTTGTCATAGGCGCGCAACCGTCCGCCCTTGCGGCCCTGTTCGTCGGTGAACAAGCCGCAATCGCCGCAGATGACCAGCGTCTTGGTGGTCAGGGTGCCCAAGATGCCGGTCTGGCCGGTGCGGGGAATAGTGACGCCTTTCAACAAGCGATGGTTCTTGATGTGATCGGGCGTTTCGCCATGCACGATCTGCCACGCCATGGTGCCCTTGCTCAGATCGATGGCGGTGATGGTGCCGTAAGGCGGCTTCATGATCGGGATGTTCTCAATCGAAGCCATGCCCGGGGTGATGGGATCGTTCAGGCCGTCGCGCCGCACGCCCCGCTGCGGACCGTACGCGCCTTTCAAGCTGGCCACACCGCCAAACACGCCGCCATTGGGATCGGCGCTGCCCCCCGGCGGCCCGCCGCCGGACTGAACCACTTTGCCGTCATTGGTTACTCTGGCCCCAATGATTCCAACCTGGTTCTTGGCGAACAGGTACAGCATATGGGTTTCGGGATCGTAGGACGCGCCCGGCCAATTGATGCCGCCTTGCAGGCCCGGCGCGCACAGCCCGCCGAACAGCTTGTCATTGGTCAAAGGCGGCGGATCGTAAAGCGAACCCAGCAGCGCATAGTGACTGGCGATTTCCTGCGCCCGCGCTTTGAGCTGAGGCGTCCAATCAATCAGATCGGCTGCGGTGACGCCTTGCTTGGCGAAAGGCGGCGGCGCGCTGGGGATCGGCTGGGTGGGCGAGTACCATTCGCCCGGCACATTGCCCTTGGCGACTTTCTTTTCCGGAATCGGCCACACCGGTTTGCCATTGGTGCGGTCCAGCACATAGACAAAGCCTTGCTTGGTAGGCTGGGCGATCGCCTTGACGATCTTGCCGTTGTGCGGAATGTCGCAAATCACCCCGGCGCAGGAGACGTCGCGGTCCCAGATGCCGTGATGGATCATCTGATAGTGCCATTTGCGCGCGCCGGTCTCGATGTCCAGCGCCACCAGGCTTTCGGCAAACAGGTGCGGGCCGGTGCGGGTGACACCCAGCAAGTCAGTCTGCGGCGATTCCACCCCGACATAGACCAGACCCAATTCGGGATCGGCCGACATCGGCGCCCAGGAGCCCATATTGCCGCTGGTTTCGGCCTGGCCCGGCGTGGTCCAGGTCTCATAGCCGAACTCACCCTTTTTGGGGATGGTGTGGAAGATCCATTTCCGCTTGCCGGTCTTGATGTCGAAGCCGCGGATATAGCCTTTGGAATCCACGGTGGGGGCGGCGCCGACGATAACAGTATCCTTCACCACAAATGGCGGGGCGTGCAGGCCGATGATGCCCTTGTTGGGATCCATGTCCTGATCATCGTCCAGGCGCAGATCGATGCGGCCATTCTGTCCGAAGGCGGGATCGGGCCGCCCGGTTTTGGCGTCCAGCGAGAACATGGTGTAGCCGCGGGTGACATAGACGATGCGCTCGTTGGCGCCATCGGTCCAATAGCCCACGCCCAAGCCCGGCCCGCCGCGCGAACCGATGCGTTGGCCTTCGTCATAGGTGTGCATCCAGAGCAGTTCGCCGGTGCCCGCATCCAGGCACACCACATCGCGGCGGAAGCCGGCGGTGACATAGATCCGCCCCTTCACCACCAACGGCGTGGATTGATAGTCGGCATCCAGCCGGGGCCCCAAGGCGTTGGTGCTGAAGCGCCAAGCCAGTTCCAATTTGTCGAAGTTGGCGGCGTTGATCTGATCCAGCGGCGAATAACGTGTGCTGGAGGAATCGTTGGCATAGTGCAGCCAGTCGGTATCGGCGGGGGAAGAACCGGCGCGGGATTGCGCCTTGGCCGGCCCAGAGCCCAACAAAGCGAACGCCGACGCCGTGGTCAGCAAATCTCTACGATCAATCATGGTCCCCAGCCGCTCCAAACCCGCTGCAGGATTTGCGAAGTGTGAGGTCCTTTCAAGCCTTTTAAGGGCATGTTGCACCAGCGAATTGTATCAAATTCGCTCTCGCTAAGACGCGCGCCTTGTGCGGCGCCGGTCAACGCGTCAAAAGATAAAAGGCGCAGTCCTTGCGATCGCCGCCGGCGAGGGTGACGGTGCGGTTTTCGATCCGCAGGAACCGGTTCTTCTCCAGCACCCGCGCCGCCGCCAGATTGGCGGTCAGCACCGCCGCCGCCAGCCGGGTCAGCCCCAGCGCATCAAAGCCATGCTGGATCACCGCGCCCACCGCTTCACTCGCCAAGCCGCGGCCCCAGCAATCGGGCCTGAGCAGGAAGCCCAACTCGGCTGAACCCTCCCCAATCATGCTGAGATCGATGCTGCCGATCGCTTCACCGTCTTGGATCAGAGTCCAATAGAGGCAAAGCCCTTCGCGCATCGCGATTTGTTGTTCACGCAGCAATTCCTCAACCACCGCAAGACGGCTGATGGCAGGCCGATTCCAGAAGCGCATGGCTTCTTCATTGCTCAGGATGGCGAACAGAGCCGGGGCGTCAGCCTGTTCTTGCGGCCGCAAAGTCAACCGGGCGGTTTGAAGGATCATCCGGCCCCTCGCTTTGGCTCGGGGCGTTCGTCGCTCAAATCGATCCACTGGATCGATTTGACCGGCCTTCGGCCGGTCGCGTCTCACCCACAAAAAAACCGAGAGGCGGCCGGCTGCTTTTAGCGCCGTGACCGCCTCTCACTGCCCCCTTCAAACTGGACCTTGGGCCGGACCCCAACCGGAAACCAATCCTCGCGGGGTTTCCCCAAACCGTCCGTCCGCGAATAGCGCTAACTGTGCTGGAGACCGCCGCTTACGCAACGGTTTTGCTTGGTGTTTTCTGGGACTTCCTGCTCTTTGCACGGACGATGTGGATTTTCCGCAACAATTGTTAGGAGCCGCTCTCAGGCGCGGGCGGTCAACCGCGAAAATGCTTGGAAAGTTTCAGTCCCTGACCCTGATAATTGGAACCCAGGGCCTGACCGTACCCTTCCGGGGGCGGATCGGTTAACCGCTCGAAAATCAAGCGGCCGATCACCTGCCCGTGCTCCAGAATGAAGGGAACCTCGCGCGAGCGCACTTCCAGTACCCCCCGTGCGGAGGGTGGTTTGCCCGGCGCAAAGCCGAAACCGGGATCGAAAAAGCCGGCATAATGAACCCGGAACTCACCCACCAGCGGATTGAAAGGCACCATCTCGGCGGCATGATCGGGCGGAATCGCCACCCGCTCGCGGGAGACCAGGATGTAGAATTCATCCGGGTCCAGCACCATGTCACCGCGCGCATTGGCCTGGATCGGCTCCCAATAATCGGCCGGGTCCAGCGCGCCCACTCTGTCGACATCGATCAGGCCGGTATGCTTTTTGGCGCGAAAGCCGATGCGCCCGCTGACATCGGCATGGCCTTTGAGGTCGATGGAAAGCGCCAGGCCGTCATCGATGCCGGGGTCGCTTTTTCCATCGTCCATCGCCACCAGCGGCGCTTGCTCATGCAGCCTGCGCAGCGCCGTATCGCTGAATTGCGGCGAGCCGTGCCGGATACGCAATTGATTGAGCCGCGAGCCCTTGCGCACCAGGATGGGAAAAGTCTGCGGGCAAATTTCGGCATATAGCGGCCCGCGATAGCCAGGCTCCACCCGGTCGAAGGAGGGCGCATAATCGGTGATCAGCCGGGTGAAGACATCGATACGCCCGGTGGAGCTTTTGGGATTGGCGCCGCCGGAAATGCGCACCGAGAACTCCGCCCGCTCCAGCAGCGGCACAATATAGACACAACCGGATTCCAGCACCGCGCCCTCGCGCAAATCCACTTCATGCATGAAGACGGTCTTGAGCTTTTCCTCCACCGTGGCGGACGGCCCCGGCAGGAAGCTGGCGCGCACCCGATAGGCCACCGGCCCCAGCCTGAGATCGATACTGGCGGGCTGGATTTGGCCTTTGGCGAAGGGTTCGGACGCCGTGATCTCGCGGCCCTGCTCCAGCAGCCGGCTCAGCACATGGCTGGGCAGGATGCCGGTGGAGAATCGGCCATAACTTTCGTCGGAAGACGGGTGCAGGGTTTCCAAGGTGGCGGCCATCACCCGGTTATAAGGGGGGCGGGGGCATGGGTCACTGTTTCCGGACCCAGGAACGCCCGGATATCCCCAATCGCCTCGGCCAAACCACAGCGCTTAACCGGGGCTTTTTCCGGAAAAGCCGTCAAAAGGCGGCTGGGCGTGGCGCCTTCCAGGATCACAAAACAGCCGCGGTCTTCCGGCCCCCGGATCAGCCGCCCAAAGGCCTGCTTCAGGCGAAAGCGGGTAATCAGGTCGTCATAGCCTTTGCCGAATCTGGCCCGCCGCGCCTTGTGCAGGATGGTGGGCTTGGGCCAAGGCACTTTGTCGAACACCACGAGCCGGAGGGAGCGTCCCGGCACATCCACCCCGTCGCGCAAGGCATCGGTCCCGAGCAGGCAGGCATTTTCCTCGGCCCGGAACAGGTCCACCAGGGCGCCGGTGTCCAGTTGATCGATATGCTGGGCATAAAGGCTCAAGCCTGCTTGCGCCAAAGGCGCGGCAATGCGGGTCCCAGTTTCGCGAAGTGCGCGCACCGCGGTGAACAGGCCCAACGCTCCGCCGCCCGAGGCCAGGAACAATTCGCGATACGCCGCCGCTAAGGCGTCGGCGTCGCGCCGCACCACATCCTTGATGACGAAGATGCGCGACTGCTGGTCATAGCGGAACGGGGATTCAAAATGCGCCCGCCGGGCCGGCTGCGGCAGATGGTTGGCGCCGGTGCGAATTTCGGCGCTCGCCCAATGATCGTCTTCACCGCCGCTGTCGCGCAAAGTGGCCGAGGTGATCAGCGCGCCATGCGCCGGCTCCAGCACCGCGCTGGACAGGGGCCGCGTGGGATCCACCCAATGGCGCTTCAAACCGACATCGGCGTCGCGGCCGTCTTCGCGTTGAATTTCGAACCAATCGACGAACTCGTCTGCGATCTCGCCCTGTTCCATCGAGTCCAGCATCGCAATCCAGGTGGGCAAAATGGCCTTGGCGCGCCGCTCCAGACCGCGCGCCGCCGCTTCCAGCCGCGCCTTGGTATAGGGCTCCAGCGTGGCGGTCTTGTCGTTGTTTTTCTTGCGCAACAGCCGCGCCAGGTTGGCGAGAGGATCGGCAAGGCGTTTCAGCCCGCGCGCCAGATCGCGCACCGCCCCCATCAGCGCATCGCCCATGGGAAAGGGCTCGGCTTCCAGGGAATAGAACGCATCCGCGTCGCTGCTGCGGGCGCGTACGTGGCCGTAGGCAGCAGCCAAGAAGGTTTCGCCCGGGCCGCGTGGATTGCCGCCCAAGCGTTGCGTCCAGCCTTCGCCGGCCAACGCAGCTGCCGCCTGCACTGCATCTTCCAAGGCATGCTGGGCGGCTTCGTCATCGGCGATCAAATCCTTCAGCCGTTCTTCCAAGCCGCGCATGCGGGTGCGGGCGCGTGCTTCAGGTCCTCTGATCCAGCGCCGCAACTCGGCCATTTCGCGGCCTGACAGCATGGCGGAGAAACCGCTATCGGCGGCGTCAAACAGATGATGGCCCTCGTCGAACACATAACGCAGCCGGCGCTCGCTGGGCGTGTCGGTGGTTTCGTCCTCGCCCAGCCAATCGGTGCTCGCTTGCGCGATCACCAAGGCGTGATTGGCCACCACGATACTGGCATGGCGGGCGCGGCGGATGGCGCGCTCGATGAAACATTGGCGGTAATAGGGGCAGGCGGCATAGATGCATTCGCCGCGCCGGTCGGTGACGGTGGAAAGCGGCATATACGCCGCAAGAAAAGCGGGAAAGCCGACGCCGGAAAGATCGCCATCGGTGTGAGAAAGGGTCCAGCGCGCGATCAGCGCCAGCGCCACGGTGCGCTGACCCGGCGCCAAGGCGGTGCGCTTTGCGGCCTCTTCGAAATTCAACAGGCAGAGATAGTTTTCCCGCCCCTTGCGCACCACCGCTTTTTCCGCCCGCTCCACCGGATCGGGCCACAGATGCGCGATCTCCTGCACGATCTGGCGCTGCAAATTGCGGGTATAAGTGGAAATCCATAGGCCGGGGCCGTTCTTCTCCGCCCACACACTGGCGGGCGCCAGATAGCCCAAGGTCTTGCCGGTGCCCGCCCGCCTGCTCGCGCGGGCCGAAGGCATAGGTCGCGGCTTCGCTGTAGCTGCCCTGTTCGGGGCGCATCACGCCTACGAGTTGGGCCAAACGGGCGCGAGCTTCCTGGGGCGACACAGGTTCCGAGCCGGGATCGCCCACCGCCGCTTCATCTTCCCATTGCGGGAGGCTGCGCCAGGATTCCAAACCGGCGATGGGCGAGCCATGCGGGGCTTCGCCGGTGATGGTTTTGAGCAGCGGCGCCCAGCGCCATCCCGCGCGCTCCAGGGTTCCCACCAAAGGCGCCAGCCGCTCGCGCACATCACCCGGCCATCCGGCCACTTCCTCCAGCAAGGCCCGGGCGATGGCGTGCAGGCTTTGCGCCGATTGCTCCGGCGTATACGGGAGCGAGAGGCCTAACGCGCGCGCCAGGCCCAAGGCGCTGGGGACAAAAGGCATGCCGGGCCGGACAAAAGCGAACAGCTCCAGCACATCGAACAGCATCACTTGGGCGCGGGTGCCCAACCGGCCGGCGACAAAAGCGGCATGCGCCACCAGCACATCGCCCGCTTCATAAAGCGCGCGCGCATCGCGCAGATCGATGCGCTCGGCTTCACCGTCAACGCGTGCGATCGCTGCGCCAGGAGGGGCGGGAACAAGAGCAATAAGTCCGGCAAGGGAATCCATAGGCGCGTGATATTGAAGTGCGCGGGCCCAAATATCCAGGAATCTCGAGCGAGGCAGGCTTAGCTTTTCTTATGAGCGAAGCGAATTAGAAAAGCTTGCCCTATGCGAGCGTTAGCGAGCATGTTCCGCCGAGCGACAGGCAGCATCCGACGGCTCCCTTCCCCCTTCGGCGCGTAGCGCCATAGAAGGGGGAAGGTGTCACAGCGAAGTGTCGGCGAAGCCGACCTGAGCTGTGACGGATGGGGGATAATTAAACTAAGCAACGTCCGGATAAAGGTGGATCAAAGCCTGCCGTACCCGCACATGCTCGCCCACCACCGTCTGGGCGGCATTGCGCAATTGATGATGGCTTTCGCCTTCGCGCGCCAGCTTCGTGAATTCCCGCGCCGCCTGGGTGACGGCGGAAAGACCCAATCCGCCTGCCGCCCCGATAATATCCTGCGCCAGCCGCGACGCCTCGTCCCATTTCTCCTCGGCACAGGCCTCGGCCAGGGCGCTGGTGAGCTGCTCGGCGGTGACGATGTAACATTGCAGGATTTCCACCAGCGTCTTCACGCCCACGGATTTCTCCAAGGTGTTGAACGCGACCGGATCGATCGCCGCGACGGTTTGGGCTTCCGGCGCAGCTTGCGGCTGGCAAATATGGTCCAGCACCCGATAGAGCTGATCGGCTTCCACCGGCCAGCGCATCACATGGGTGGTGGAAGAAGGCACACGGTTGCCGCGCAACAGGATCGCGATCACCGGCACCTTGGCGCCGGGCGCCGCCGCCAGCATATCGGCATCACCGGCGCCTGCGATGATGGCGTCGAAATGCTCGCGGTTGGCATATTCCTGCGCCTCGGCCAGGCTTTCGGCACGTATCACGCGATTGCCGAATGGCTCCAGAAAATGCGCCATGGTCTCGGACATGGCCGCCAACGGCAGATAGAGCAAAAGCGAAAGCCCGGACGGGGCGGCGGCTTGGTTTTGGGTTTCCAGGGATTCCGTGATGCTTCCGTCAACAAGGTTCGAAACGGGCAAGGAGAAAAAGAATTGCGCGCCTTCGCCGGGCTTGCTGGAAAAGCCGATCGTGCCGCCTGCCTGTTTGACCACCCGCTTGGCCACCGCCAGCCCCAAGCCGGCGCCATTCTGCTGTTGGCGGGCATAAGAGGAATCGCCGGAAGTGAAAGGATTGAACAGCAGCGGCGCCACGTCTGCCGCCACACCAGGACCGGTATCGGAAACGCAGAAGCGCACCGATTGTCTGTCGTCACTCAAGTCCAGGCGGATGTCCACCAGGCCGTGGCCGGTGAATTTGAGCGCATTGTCGGCGAGCTTCAACAGGACTTGGCGCACACGGCGGGGATCGGCGGCCACGCGCGGCAAGCCCGGCGCGGCGCTGAGGGTAAGGTGCAACTGCTTTTCCCAAGCGCGCGGCTGCAGCAGACGGGCCACGGCGCGCGCCGCCTGCACGGGATCGCAGTCTTCATCCTCGGGCAGGTGAATATCGTCCTTGGTCAGGGCGATCACGTCCTCGATCAGGGTCTGCAAGCCGCGGCCGGCCTGCAACATCACTTTGACATGGTCGCGCTGCTGCTTGGCCAAATCGGCGCGTTCCAAAAGCTGCGCCATGCCCAACAGCGCGTTCAACGGCGTGCGCAATTCATGGCTCATATTGGCGATGAAACTTGCTTTGGCGCGGGCGCTGTTTTCCGCTTCGTCACGGGCGCGGATGGCTTCGCCTTTCTCTCGCCGCAGATCCACCACAAGCTGGGCATTCTCGTTGCGTAGCCGGATACTTTCATCCAGGAGCCGCCCCATGCCGCTGCAATAGCTGATCAGGACGGTGGCAAACAGCACCGCCAATAAAGCGGTGCAGTCGGCATAAATGCCGCCCTGCCACAGCAGCAATCCGACCAGCGGCGCCAGCGCCAATACCGTGTGGGCGATATAGGCGGGGCGATAGGCGGAACGGGCGATAAATTCGGTCGCCGTCATCCCAAGGAAGGCCAGCGCCAGATAGGCCTGGGCGGGGAAGGAATTTGGGACAAACCAGAAGAGCGAGGCCACGCCCCAGCAGGCGCCGGAAAGGCCTGAGAAAAATGTGTAGCGCGCGGCCCAGAATTCAGGACCGCTCTGTCCATCGCTGAGGCCTTGCGGACGGTTTTTATAGGCCGTGGTGAGTTGCTCGGCGACGATCACCACCACCAGCAAGAACAATAGCGGCATCAGTGGCAGAACGCTGGGTTTGTGGCCGGCCATCAAGGTCGCGGGAACGCACACCACCGCGAAGGGCAGGGACAGATAATGGCGGCCCAGCGCATACAGAATATCGATGCGTCCGGCGAACACCGGATCGCTTCGCTTTTCCTGTGGCGAGAAACTGTCTGTCATTGCGTAAAACCCAGCCGCAGCTTAGTTTTCGCGCCCTTTCAAAATGCTTAAGTTGAACTTAACCAAGAGTGAAGACGCCGGTGAAAGTGACGAAAGAACAGGCGCTTGCCGCCAAAGCCTGGCCTTTTGAAGAGGCCCGCAGGCTGCTGGCCCGCACGCAAGCCCGCAAAAAAGCGGGCAAGCCGGCCGATTTTGTACTGTTCGAGACCGGTTATGGCCCCTCCGGGCTGCCGCATATCGGCACCTTCGGCGAAGTGGCGCGCACCAGCTGGGTGCGCCATGCCTTTGAGACCATCTGCGACATTCCCACCCATCTGATCGCCTTTTCCGACGATATGGACGGGTTGCGCAAAGTACCCGACAATCTGCCGCAGCAGGAGATGCTGACGGCCCATCTGGGCAAGCCGCTGACCTCGATCCCCGATCCTTTCGGCACGCATGAGAGCTTTGGCGCGCACATGAATGCGCGGCTGCGCGCTTTCCTGGACAAGTTCGGCTTTCGCTATGAATTTTATTCCTCCACCACCACCTACAAGTCAGGGCGCTTTGACGAGGCGCTGCTCAAACTGCTCGCCCGCTATGATGAGGTGATGGCGGTGATGTTGCCGACCCTGGGCGAGGAACGGCAGCAGACTTACTCACCCTTCCTGCCGATTTCGCCCAAGAGCGGTAAAGTATTGCTCGCCAAGGTGGTGGAACGCGATGTCTCCAAAGGCACCATCACCTATGTCGAGGAAGACGGCAGTCTTCAAACCGTGCCGGTGACGGGCGGGCACTGCAAGCTGCAATGGAAGCCCGATATGGGCATGCGCTGGGCCGCCTTGGGCGTGGATTATGAGATGTATGGCAAGGACCATGTCTCGCAAGCGCCTCTGTACAGCGCCATCTGCAAGATCGCCGGCGGCAATCCGCCGGATCAGTACTTTCCAGCACATTGGGATCCTAAGCTTAGAATTCCACGTGGACAAGTTGTC
>JADMIO012791314.1_pt1 | contig 58135 bp, 63 predicted proteins | sample 8958161 | NCBI WGS metagenome assembly JADMIO01 (sample SAMN16585339, study PRJNA669376) | soil metagenome | isolation source: Crop rotation soil | place: USA: Cullars Rotation, Alabama | collected 2011
CGCGACAACTTGTCCACGTGGAATTCTAAGCTTAGGATCCCAATGTGCTGGAAAGACGGTTGCAAGATGAGCCAGCCACTTTCAACAGGCAAAGAAGAAAAAGCAAGCGACACGGCGTCGGGACCAGCGCTTCCAGTCAGTGGCTACAAGCCAATCACGCTTGAAGACTTGATTGAAGCAGCCAAAGGCATGAACGCTCAAAAAGAACTTGGGCAAAAACTCGGCATGATTTCGCGCAGACGCTTGTCTGCAGAACGCGCCGCAATCACGCACAAGTTCAGCATTGGTGGGCATGAAGGCTACTTCACAGTCGGTCTCTTCGAAGATGGCATGCCAGGTGAGCTTTTCTGCAGAATGGCGAAAGAAGGAAGCACGATCAGTGGTTTGATGGACGTATTTGCAACAGCGATTAGTCTATCGCTCCAATATGGAGTGCCTTTGAGCGTATTGGTCGACAAGTTTAGTCACACGCGCTTTGAGCCAAGTGGCTTCACTGGAAATCCGCAGATCCCAATCGCAAAGAGCATTACCGATTACATTTTCCGCTGGCTTGGCAAGCGCTTCCTCAAGGAGGACGACCAAATGTTGCCTGTTAACGCTGTGGAGATGTTGGAAGTAGAGCCACAATCGACTTCTCATCACGCTGGTGATGAGCGAGACGACTTTACCAAGCGTTTTCGCTCGATGCAGTCGGATGCGCCACCGTGCCAAAGCTGCGGAAGCATCATGGTCAGGAATGGTTCGTGTTATCGATGCTACAACTGTGGCTCGACGAGCGGCTGCAGTTGAGCTAAAAGCTCTCTTTAATGACTAAGAAAAAAGAAAAAGTTCAAAGTAGCCAAAGCGAAGTAGAACGTCAGGTTGTGCTTTTTGATGAAGCTACTTTGGACCGTGTCAGTGGGCCCGAACACAACAATCTGAGAATCGCATCCAAGATGCTGAATGTGAGATTGGGCGCGCGCGGGCGCACGCTGCATATAAAAGGTAGTAGCGATGATGCAGAAGCAGCTGTTCGTTTGTTTGAGCAGCTCAATCGTTTAGCATCTAAAGGTCGCGAATTTCCCGCACATGATATGAGGCAAGCGATAGAGACGCTTATCGCAAAACCTCAAACGGATTTGGTTGGCATTTATAATGACGTGGTTTTTCGGACTAAAACCGGAAAGCAGGTAGTCGCCAAAGGACCAGGTCAGCACGCCTATGTTCAGGCATTGCGAAAGCATGACGTTACATTTGGAGTTGGACCTGCTGGTACTGGCAAAACGTATCTCGCGATGACAGTCGCCGTATCAGATTTACTTGCGCAACGTGTGTCGCGCATTGTGCTGACAAGACCAGCTGTTGAGGCTGGCGAGCATTTAGGATTCTTGCCAGGTAACTTCGAAGAGAAAGTGCTGCCTTATCTTCGACCTTTATACGATGCACTTTTTGATCTTTTAGGAAGTGAAAAAGCAGAAGAGATGGTCGCTCATGGCGTCATCGAAATCGCTCCCTTGGCTTTCATGCGCGGTCGTACGCTTAACGATGCCTTTGTTATTTTAGATGAAGGTCAAAACGCGACGCGCGAGCAAATGAAGATGTTTCTCACACGACTCGGCTTTGGCAGCAAAATGGTTGTGACGGGGGACGTGACGCAGATCGACTTGCCTGTTCAGCGTGGCTCGGGTCTTCTGCATGCGGTCGATGTTCTTAAAGATGTTCCAGGCATAGCGATTTGCAAGCTTACGGACAGGGATGTTGTCAGGCATCAACTTGTGCAATCGATTGTGCGTGCATACGAGGCTGCCGGTGAAAAGTGAAGCTCAATTTGAAGTGACGCTGAGCGGCTTTGAGCAGCTCAAAGACAAAACGGCGAAACGCTTCAAAAAAAACATCAAGAAGACGCTCAAAGAACTTGGTCTCAAAGGACAGATGCTCACTGTGCATTTGTGTGACGACAAGGAGATAAAGGCGCTCAACAAAAAGTTCAGAAAAAAGAACAAAGCGACCGATGTGCTCTCCTTTGAGCCTGGTGATGTCGCGCTCCCAGTCTTGGGCGATATTGTGATTTCCGTCGAGACCGCAAAGTTGCAGGCTAAGGAATATGGGCATGGCTTGCTCGAAGAGCTTAGCGTGCTATTTGTTCATGGCCTCTTGCACCTTCTGGGTTACGATCACGAGAAGAGCGAAGAGGACGAAACGAGACAAGCTGAGGCAGAAATGCACATCTTGAGTATGATCGACCTTCCTGTGAAAATCGCGTTAGTGGCACGATGAAAGAAGACGCTGAAAAGAAGTTCCAGGATTACGTTGACGCTCTTGGACTTAAATCCACGCGTCAACGCGAAATCATTGCGAAAGAGTTCCTCAATCACAAGGGGCACTTAAGCGCAGAAGCACTGCTCACGCAGGCGCGCTCCATCGACAAACGTATCAGTCTTGCAACGGTCTACCGCACTCTCAAACTTTTAGAAGAAAGTGGTCTTGCAAGGTCGCATCGATTTGCGGACGAAACGACCATTTTTGAGCCGAAACTTGAGAAGTCAGAACATCATGATCATCTGATTTGCCTCAAATGCGGTCTTATCGTTGAGTTTGTCGACAATCAAATCGAGAAGCTGCAAGAGAAGGTTGCGCAAAAGCATGGCTTTTTGAGTGAGTGGCACCGTTTGGAACTCTACGGATATTGCCGCAATTGCCGCGAATAAACCCTGAACGCCAGGTGTTGTCGCTTTGTGGTATTGGAGGGGTTCTTAATGATGAAGCGCACTGCATTTTTAGCGCTGGGCTTTGGTCTCTTTGCTGGGCAGAATCTTGCTGCCGAGAAGATTCAACTGTCCGAAGATGTTCGTAAGATTCTCGATGACAATTATCGGGCTTATCGAGAAAATAATGCGCGAAAGATTGCAGAAAAAGAAACAATAGCGCAAATGAGCCGCCCTCAGAGTTTGCTGCAAAATGCCGACTTTGTCAGCCTTCCTATTTGTGAGCCCGAGCGCGTTCCTTTTAACTGGAAATACGTTTTCGCGACAGAGGATCAGCAAATCCTCAAATACGTGGGCGCTTCTGGCGGTGGAGCGCAATTTCTCAAATGGACTGACTCCGTTTGGGTTCGCATTTCCGGGTCTAAAGAGCGATACCGTGAAGGCATGTATTGTGGCCAGGACACTTTTGCTGCAGTCGTTGACTTAGACGACGCACTTGCGGAATCGGTTAAATATAAAGACTCGCGTCCGGAACTCACCGACAAAACAGTGCTTCAGTTGGCCTCAAAAGTCATGGTCAAAGAGGCGCGCACGATGAAAGCAGAAGTCGCATTGGCCGCGCAAAGTGAAACACCTGTACATGTAGGTTTAGAAATGTGGTCGCTTGCGAACGGTAATCTGAAGTTACTAGCCAGCACCTGGGATTATGTGAGTGCTGAACCTTTCAAGCAAACCACGCTAAAGGTAGAAGCCGAAGTCGAAGCGATGCATCAGACTTTTGTGGTCGCAAGGCTGGACAACAAAGAAGCGCAAAAAGGCAAACTCTTCGTGTTTAGCGCGAGTGTCGGCCCTAAATAAAGCTCATGAATACGACTCTGACACGTTGGTTCGTTATTACCGGAGCGCCGTGTTCAGGGAAAACAACTGTCATCAAAGAGCTTCAGCGGCGTGGATATCGATGCGCACCCGAAGTTGCGAGAGCGGTGATTGATGCGCGTTTTGCAGAAGGCATGTCAATTGCTCAGATGCGCGCAGATGAGGCCGCATTTCAACGCTCACTTATCGACGCAAAAGTTGTTCTTGAAAAACAGCTCGATCCACAGGAAGTAGTTTTTATGGATCGCGCAATGCCCGACAGCATCTCCTACCTGAAGATGAAAGGCATCGATCCTGACGACGTTAGCGAGTTGTCTAAGAGATTTCGCTACGCTCATGTGTTTCTTTTCGAGCGCTTAACTTTCCAGGAGGATGGCGCAAGAGTTGAGGACGAGAAGAGCTCTACATTCTTGGATAGACAACTCGAACTCGATTACTCAAGCCTCGGATATGAGGTGGAGCGGGTCCCTGTTATGAGTATTGAGGAGCGAGTTGCTTTCGTTCTATTGAGAGCTGGCTCGCAGCATTGATTTCTTCATCAAGTGCCCTTCGGTCGTGAACACGACATCCGATAAATCGACCGTGCTTTCGGATGCGAACAACAAGTACAAATACTTCATCGTCTCTGAAAAGAAGAAGCTCTCAAGTTGGTCTTCTGAAAGATTCAGACTGAGGGACGAAAGCGCATGAAAGGCTTCTTCTGAACGGCAACGTTGAATGAGGTCGCAGAAGAATCTTTCTCCCATACGAATATAGAGAGTGTCTTTGGTCGCGCGATGCAAATAGAATGCCGATTCGATAATTTCAGGGCGCAAAAGGAAAGGATCCCACAGAACCCTCATCGCGTCGTAATCAATTGATTCGGGCAGGGCGCCAAGTTTTGTCCACATTTCATAGTAAGTAGCTTGAAGCTTTTTCGCATCGTCAAGATTTCCATCAAGAGTCAAAAGACCTGCCATAAATGCATCAAGAGAGCTGAAGTAGCGATGCACACGCTCTCCGGTGTCCATGTGCACGTGAGCATGCCAAAGGCGGCCCTTTCGTTCTTCGGCAAGATAGAATTTGATGACTTCTTTGCTCTCCTCCCACATGCTCTTGCACTCTTTGTCGTCAAAGAGCCGAGCAGCTTTGAAAAGATATTCGTAATAAGAATCGATGCCGCCGCCGATATGACTTGTAGTGTCTATCCATTTGCCGGTCACAATATCTATTTTTGAGCCGACAAGGCCAATCTCTGATCTTCTGCCGTAGAGTTTGACGAGAGCGCGTTTCGCTTTGTCGAAATAGATGGGATTTCCTGTGAGGCGGCTAAGAGCGCCAAACTCGAGAATATAGGAGCCGATTTCGGCAGGGTTGCTCTGATTCCCATGCGCTTTTTGCGTCTTGAGGTTGACATGCGTATAGGGCATTCCCGTCGGCGAATCGAAGGCGGGTAAGAGTCGATCTGCTAGATCCTTTGCCAGAACGAGAAGTCGTTTGTCGAGTGTAAGCTGATACGCGCTCAAGAGCCCGCCCAAAACGCGGATATTCACTTCGAAAACGCCCACATCCATATCGTGGTCGAATCTGAGATTTGAGGAAATGTATTCGATTGTTTCCTGTGCCTCGTCGTTGAATCCCATGAGCAACAAAGTATCGATTGATTCAACAGCCGTGATGAGCAGTGGTGCGCTATGCCAATCCTTGTGAGTCAGACTCAAAGGTTTGAGTTCATCGTGACCCCATGCATGCTCCTTATAAACACGCCATGTGCGAAAGAACTCAGACCTGATCCGCCCTTGCATGGATGCTTTGTCTTTAGGTTGCTCGTCCACACAGGTCAAAACGGGAGCATTATCAAGGGTTTGGCTAGGCGTAAGAAGATTGCTAACACCTGCAGCGAGTAGTGAAATTAGTAGTGGATTCAATGACATATTGGCGTTCTTTTATCATTTAAATGCTCTCGTGCAAGGCCTCTACCGAGTCTGCGAACAGAGAAATCGGTCGCTAGATTCACAGTACTATGCGCACTAATATACACCGACAGGCTTTCGTGACTGCGTCCTTCGGCCTCCTTCTAATCGTTAGCGGGTGCGGCGCGGGGGGCAACTATTCCGTAACGGCGGGCGGTAATTCCCAAAGCTCCGGTTCTAATTTGCGCACCGACCCACAGCGCATCGTGGGCTATTTCCCTGTTGGGGTCGAAGGCGCGATCTCGGATCCTTTAGCAACCGCGCTCGCACGTATACCCGCTTACGTGACCGTTGTTAATCTGGCCTTCATGAGACCAAACGCTGTTTACAACGGCAATCTTGATATTTCGCAGACGGGCATCAATTACGCACCAGGCGGGGATGTTTTGAAAGCTGCCATTTCAGCACTGAGGAGAACGAATCATGGGACCAAAGTCCTTATTTCCGTTGGTGGCTGGGACTATGGAAATTGGTCGTCGTTTGATGAGTTTGCGCTGGCGCGCCTGGTGAGAGATTTTAATTTGGATGGCGTAGACATCGACTATGAACGACAGGGGCCAGGTTGCTCCTGGAGTAGCGGCGGACATACCTGTGCAACCGACAAAGAATTCACCTCTATCATCCAAAGAGTCAGGGCAGTCATTCCAAAGCCTAAGCTAGTGACAGTGACAGGCTTTAACGTCGGCGCTTATGGCAATGGTCCCTTCGGCGACGAAACGCCCCAAGATGCCTTTACCGGATTCAATATTAACCCGCTACTCAACGCTGGCTCATTAGTCGATTGGGTAAACATCATGTCATATGACGGCGGCACAAACTACGATCCAAAAATAGCGTTCCAAGCTTATCGACTCATTTACAAGGGCCCTCTGGTGCTCGGCGTGGAAGTTCCTCCGGAAGGAGGGCCTGGACACAATCTGACTTTGTCGGAAGTAAGTGATTGGACTAAGTATCAACTCGATAATGGCGGCGCGGGGATAATGCTTTGGCATTTGTATAAACAGCCAGACGGCGCTCTTTCGCCATCAAACCCAAACTCGTCGATGGTGCTGCAAACGGCGTGTCCGATTTTAGGCCTGAGCGAATGCGACGAGCCTTTGCCGTAGTCATCAGCCGAGATATTTGAGCATTTCATCGCGCACTCGCTGCTTAAGTGCGGGGATGTCAGCGACGGTCATCCCCTTAGTCTCAATAGGATCGCTCCAATAGACGTCTACAACGCCCGGGTAGAGCTGGATGCCCTGGGGCGGATTGATTTTCTTCATGCCAACTAAAGTTTGCACGATGATGGGAGTGCCGGACATGACGGCCATGCCGAAGGCGCCATCTTTAAAATCCATAAGAGGGTTTTCTGTTCTGTTTCGCGTGCCCTCAGGGAAAACAAAGATGCTGTTTCCTTTTTGGAGTTCACTCACGAGGTTGCGAATGGACTTTTCGCGACTTTCTTTATTTTTTCTGTCGACCGTGTAGGCGAGCATCCGGATCATGTAGCCGAAAACGGGAACCTTCTTGAGTTCTGCTTTGGCAAGAAAGCTTGCAGCATGCGGAAGAGAGCTCGCTGATACGATGGTATCAAATTGCGTCGTGTGGTTAGCGACGAAGACATAATTCCGTGTTCTGTCCATTCGCTCCAAGCCATGCACGCGTTTTCGGACAAAGGATAAGTAGCGGAGCGCGTTGCACAAGTAACGGCAATTAATCCAAATGCACTGGCGTACGTAGCGCGTGCCGGTAACCAAAAAAAGCAGAGCATAAAGAATTGTGAAGACCGTAATGATCAACATGAACCAAAGCCCGCCCCAAAGGGCCCACAAAAAGCCGAAACTTCTTTTTACTGCCTGCATAGGCTGACCATTCTAGCATCTTTCAATGAATACAGCCACTTCCGGTACCTGCGGAATATAACACCTCGGACAAATGTAATTTTGTGCAGAAGCGTGCAGGGAGAAGATCGAATGACAGGCCGACTTTTAGTGCTATTTCTCTTCTTATGCTCGCCGATCTGCATCGCTGAGGGTTTGCCGCTTTGGTATTTCAGGCATCCAAAGTTCGATAACTTTGGCGATGTTCTTTCGATTAAACTGGTCGAGCGAATCGTAGATGGACCTGTGGTCGCCTATAAGCGCAAACCGACAGGCAATGTGCCCAAGTTGCTGGCGGTGGGATCCATACTACATGTGGCTGCGGACGGTGACGTGGTGTGGGGGTCGGGCGTTAATGGCAAAGACCTGGCATCTAAAAACTATCGCTTCAGCGACGTCGATGTTCGAGCTGTTCGAGGGCCTTTGACCAGGCAGTTTTTGATGCGGGAAGTAGGAATCACGACTCCACAAATTTATGGCGACCCTGTTCTTTTGCTTCCTTATTTGTTTCCAGAGTTTAAAAAGAGCGAAAAGCCCACCTATCCTTACCTTATTGTTGCGCACTACTCAGATGCACAGGCCTTTCCCAAAGAAAAGTATCCGAATGTGGTCTATGCGTGGGAGCCTTGGAATGAAATTGTTGAAAAAATTCTCGATAGTGAGTTTGTAATATCGTCCTCGCTGCATGGCGTAGTTGTGGCAGATGCATACGGCATTCCGGCGCGGTTGTTGAGAATCGATAACTCTGAGCCTATTTTGAAGTTTTCAGACTATTACATGGGCACAGGCCGACCGAATTATCGTTACGCAACATCGCTTGAGCAAGCGCTGCAAATGGGAGGCGAGGCACCCATCAGATGTAACCTGAAGAAGCTCTACGATGCGTTCCCATTCGAGTTTTGGCCAAACGTAAAGAAAAAAGAAATCTCATTCAAATAAACGAGAAAAAGATGCGCTGTTCTTCACAATTGTTAATCTTTTCGCTCTTGGCCTTCTCCCTAAACCAGCATGCTCACGCCGAAAAATTCGTCGATTTTGAGCAAGAAAGGATGTCTGATTTCGTTCTCGAGACGAAAAAGATCGATATCCCCGGGTTTCCTGACGCCTTTAACCCATCAATCGTTCCTTTTAAAGACGCCTGGCTCATGAGCTTTCGCACGCGTGATTCCGATGGAACGACGATGGTGAGCGGCGATTCGGGCGATTATTTGGCTGACTCAGAGCCATTTTTGCTGAGTTTTCGTTTCAGGGATAGGAGCAATCCAGATTGCGCAGTAGATGCTGTTTCCCACAAAGCCGGAACCAATTGCAAAAACCAGATTGGTCTCGTCCTCTTGAATCAACATTTCGAGCCTATTAGCTGGCCTCAAATTCTCGACATTCACTACACGAGTCCAATGATTGCACAAAGGCAGCAAGACCCGCGTCTTGTTTACGTGGGTGACAGACTCTTCATGGTCTTCAGCAACATGATTAACGGCGACAAAGGCCCCAAAACGCGTCGTATGTTTGTCGCTGAACTCTTTTATAAGCGCGAGACCTTTTATGTGAGCGAGCCTGTGGCAATTCTTAATTACGAAGGAAAAGAAGCCCAGACGTTGACGAAAAATTGGGTTCCCTTCGAATACGAGGGCGGCCTCAATTTGTCCTACGACATCAATCCCCACACCGTGTTTCGCTTCGATGGATCCTACAACGCAAAGACGCTTGGAAACACGAAAGCTCAGGTGAATTGGGAATACGGCGCGCTTCGCGGTGGAACACCGGCCATTTTAGACGACGATGGACAATATTTGGCCTTCTTTCATTCATCAAAGGAAATGAAGACTGCCCATTCTGAAGGAGCGAAAATTCAGCACTACTTTATGGGTGCCTATACCTTTTCAGCACAGCCTCCTTTCAATCTCACATCAATAAGTAAAGAACCAATTATCGGAAAGAATTTCTTGTACGGACCGGTTTATCAAACATGGAAGCCTCTTCGGGTTGTATTTCCCGGGGGAATCATCGTCGGTAAAGACAAAGTGTGGGTAGCCTATGGCCGTCAAGATCATGAAGCGTGGATTGCCACAATCGATAAAAAGAAACTGCGTGAAAGCATGGTTAAAACGCAGTAGTTTCGCATTTGTTGCTCTCCTGTCGCAAGTCGCTCAAGCTGAGATAGATTACGAAGCTCAGTTTGAAAGCAATATCGTTCTTGAGAGCACCAAGATACCGATTCCCAATTTTAAGAACGCGTTCAATCCGTCGGTAATTCGTTATCAAGGCTCGCTAATTCTCAGCTTCCGCTATATCCCAGACCGCAAAGATAACTTCACTTCTTATATTGGCCTTGTCTTTCTTAACGAAGACCTGACGCCTCAAGGGGATGCTCGCCTTCTGAACTTGAGAGTGGGCTCAACTGTTAAGTCAAGAGCCGAAGATGCTCGCCTCATCACGGTTGGCGACAAACTCTACGCCGTTTACAGCGACAATCCAGAAGACAAAGACTCAACTAAATTTCAGAGAGCGCATTTTAGAGTCTATGTCGTTGAGATTTGGTTCGAAAATGGGGAGATTAAACTTGGGCAGCCTGAAAAGCTGAACGAGTTTGACGGGAACAATCCTAACCTGCGCGAGAAGAATTGGATTGCCTTTGACGATCATGGTCTGATGAAGCTCGCCTATAGCATCGAACCGCACCTCATATTTCTGCCGAACCTCGCAGGGCGCTGTGTAACTATTGCCAACACAACGCGTGCTGCTTCTTGGGGATTTGGTGCGCTTCGGGGTGGATCGCCTGCTTTCTTAGTCGGCGACGAATATCTGGCGTTTTTTCATTCGTCAGTTAAGGAATCAACGAAGCACTCCAAAGGAAAACCCATGATGCACTACTTCATGGGTGCTTACACTTTTCAAAAGGATATGCCGCATGCTCTCACATCAATGAGCAGAGTTCCCATCGTTGGCAAGGGGTTTTACACCGATAGTGGCGAGCCGTTTAAAGGCTACTGGAAACCTGTGCGGGCTATATTTCCTGGAGGCTATGTCTTTGACGACAACTACATTTGGGTCGCTTACGGAAAGCATGATGAGGACATTTGGGTTTCTAAACTCGATCGTCGGGCATTAATGAGCAGCCTTGTGCGTTTTCCTAACTGATAAAAAGAGGTCAGATATGAAGAAGGTTTTTACTATCGCATGGGTCCTTTTGGTGTGTGGATTTTCTGCACACACTTATGCTTGTGACGATGATGAAGTTGCAGTGGCAAAAGATCATAGTGAGGTCATAGGCCACGAAGACAGAGGCTTGAGCTTTACCGACCTGATAATGCGCCAAGGGAAAAGTTTCTTATGCCTTCCACGTACCCCATCTGTCGATTTTGACAGCTTGAAAAATGCGAAGCTGAGATGCGAAGCAAAGGGTGGTCGCTTGCCCGAGCTATCAGAACTGCACAACATTGCTTCCTTTATTAGCCGTAACTATTTTCTCGAAAAGAAGCGAACTGACAGAACTGTGTTAGATGCGCGCTTTATGCATGAAGTCAATCATATTTGGACTGCGACCGTACGTCCGGTGCAAGATGAGTACCACCATGAACGTGCAATCGCGAGCTTGGCTCACCTAGACAAGAGCACCGACATGTCCAAAGCCAAGGTCAAATGGGTTGGTACGCATTTGGATAACAAGGAAGAACGTCCTTACATCTGCGTGTTCGAGAAAGTCCCTGAATTGTGACAAATATGCGCATATTGCTGGTTCTGTTTCTTGCCACGGCCCTCAACGCTTCCTCCCTGCACTACGACATTGTCGTGTACGGTGGTTCTAGCGCTGGGGTCGTCGCTGCGGTTCAAGCTGCGCGCATGGGGAAGTCCGTAGCCCTTCTTGAACCCTCCATGCATCTGGGCGGCATGACCTCAAATGGCTTAAGCTTTGTAGACGTCGCAAAGCCCTACCATATTGGTGGCATCGCCAAAGAGTTTTTTGCGAAAGTCGCAGAGTTCTACCGTCAAGATTCTGCCTGGCGTTTCGAAACCAAAAAAAATCACCCAGACCAACATTCGTCATCTCCTCGAAACGACCAATCAATGTGGACGCTCGAACCAAAGATCGCAGAGGGACTATTTGACGAAATGGTGATTGTGCCGGGCCTTGACGTTTACAGAGGGGAAAAGCTCAACAGGCGAAACGGCGTTCTTAAGGACGGCTCGCGCATTGAGCAGATTGAGACGCTTTCTGGAACTGTCTACAGAGCTCAAGTCTTTATCGATGCCACCTACGAGGGCGATTTGATGGCTGCAGCTGGCGTCTCATATCGCGTGGGTCGTGAAGCTACCTACGAATATGATGAAGCGTCTGCCGGAGTGAGGCCCAATGTTAAGCGCGGCAACATTCCTAAAAGAGTTGATCCTTACAATATCAAGGGAGACAAAGGCTCAGGTCTGTTGCCAAATGTGTACGCAGACCTTGATAGAGAAGTTGGGGCAGGCGATAATCTTGTCCAGGCCTACACTTACAGAGTGACGCTCACGGATTTTGCAGACAATCGTATCCCAATTCAAAAGCCGGAGAACTACAACGAGAAAGACTATGAATTGGTGTTTCGTGCACTCGAAGCCGGTATCGACAAACGCGCTTTCTTTAAGTTGAGCCGCATTCCTAATGGAAAAATCGATGCCAACAATAACGGTCCTGTATCAATGGATTTTGTGGGCAAGAGTTGGGATTACGCTGAAGCAGATTATGAAACTCGTGAGAAAATCGCAGAAGAGCATAAGAACTGGCAGCGAGGGCTTTTATGGACTCTGCAACATCATCATCGTATTAAGCCTGTGTTGAGAGAGTTTTTCGCATCTTTTGGCCTGGCCAAAGATGAATTCGCTGACAACCATAACTGGCCTTATCAGCTCTACGTAAGAGAAGCGCGGCGCATGGTCTCGAATGCCATCATCACCGAAAACATAGCCTTGGGTCATACGCGCTTTGAGGATGCTATTGGTCTTGGCTCCTATCATATTGATTCACATGCCATCAAAAATTTCGTCGCTGATGACGGCTACCTCATGACCGAAGGATGCCTCTTTCAAAAGTTAGATGCACCCTACGCAATCTCTTATCGAGCCATTGTGCCTCGAGCGTCTGAGGCCCTAAATCTGCTTGTGCCTGTGTGTTTGTCTGCTACTCACGTCGCTTACGGTTCGATTCGGATGGAGCCTAATCTTATGGTGCTCGGTCAATCGGCAGCGACAGCCGCAGCGCTTGCAATAGATATGAACATAGCGGTCGCAGACTTGCCCTATGAGCTATTGAAAGAGAGACTACTTCTTGATGGCCAGGTATTGGAATGAGAGCAGCTCTGCTCTTTATCCTATCTTACCCACTGTTCGCAGACGACCTAATTAACCTCGAGCATGAGTATCACTCACCGTTCGTTCTCAATACAAAGCGCATCGTCGTTCCCGGATTTGAAGATGCTTACAATCCATCGTTGCTCGAATGGGGCGATGGCTTCCTCTTAAGTTTTAGGACTGGCGACCGTGCGCAGTGCTCAGCGGATTTGATCGCGGCGTCCTTTATGGATAACTGCGTCAAACGCGAAGAGAATCAAAACTGTTTCGAGAGGTGGCGCACTTTTGCACGCAACTTCAATTGTAAAAATCAGATTGGTTTAGCCTGGTTCGACGCACAGCTGAATATAGTAGGGAATCCTCAACTTCTGTATATTCATTATCCGCGACCTCTCGTTGCAGAACGCCAACACGATCCCAGGCTCATTCGCGTGGATGGTAATGTTTATCTTGTCTATAGCAACATGATTACCGGCTACAAAAAGCCCGAGATTCGAAGGCCATTTATAACGCAACTTCATTATGAGGACGATGTATTTGTTGCGTCGCCACCAATACCAATTGTGCGTTACGAAGGTGCAAAGCCGGGCGAGTGGTCCAAGAATTGGGTGCCCTTTGATTACCAAGGAGCGCTCTATCTGTCTCACCACATTAACCCTCATGTCGTGTTTCGTTATGATGGCACCATTGCATGTTCGAGCGTCGCAAAAAGCGAGAACGTAGTTGATTGGGCTTTTGGCGATTTGAGGGGAGGAACGCCAGCCATCTTAGACAATGATGGCCAGTATTTGGCGCTTTTTCATTCTTCCATCAATATGAAATCAGCTCACTCAAATGATAAGATGATGCCACACTACTTCATGGGTGCATACACCTTCGAAGGTGAGCCACCTTTTCGGTTAACCGCTATCAGTAGCTTTCCCATAGTTGCTCAGGGCTTCTACGATGGGCCTGAGTACCGGACTTGGAAACCTCTGCGCGTCGTATTTCCAGGTGGCCTAGTGGTTAAAGAAGAGATTGCGCTCGTCGCCTACGGCCGTCAAGATCACGAAATCTGGATTGCGACTATCGACAAGGCTAGCCTGAAACAAAGTTTGACACCTCTGTAACCCTTGCGAAAATGGCCAGATTATGTTTTTTCTGACGCGCTCCTCATCAAAAGTTAGCGAGGTTAAATATGTCGGCGCGAAAGAAGATTGCCTTGATTGGTTCTGGACAAATTGGCGGCACTTTGGCTCTTCTGTGCGCGCAGAAACAACTCGGTGATGTCGTGTTGTTCGACGTGTTCTCGGGCACCGCGCAGGGTAAAGCGCTCGATCTAAACCAGATGTCGAGCCTTATGAATAGCGACGTGCAGCTCGCTGGTACAGGTGAATACAAGGAAATCGCTGGCGCTGATGTTTGCATTGTGACCGCGGGCTTCCCGCGCAAGCCGGGGATGAGCAGAGACGATCTTTTGCTCAAAAACCTTGAAGTCATCAAGCAAGTTGCGACTGGTATTCGTGAATACGCCCCAAATGCTTTTGTGATCATGGTCACAAACCCGCTGGATGTGATGGTTTACGCCTTCCGCGATTACACAGGCTTCAAGAAGAGCCACGTTATTGGTATGGCTGGCGTTCTCGACTCTGCTCGCTTTCGCACCTTCTTGGCTTGGGAACTTGGTGTGAGCCGTGAAGATGTGCATGCATTTGTTCTCGGTGGACATGGCGACGACATGGTGCCCCTTACGCGCTTTTCTTCAGCCGGCGGTATTCCACTGCCGGAATTAGTCAGCATGGGTCTTTTGAAACAAGAGCGCTTGGATGCCATCATTGATCGTACCCGCAAAGGTGGCGGCGAGATCGTGCAGTTGCTTGGCAACGGATCAGCATTTTACGCGCCAGCGCTTTCGGCAATCGAAATGGCTGAAAGCTACATCTTTGATAAGAAGCGCATTTTGCCTTGTGCAGCCTACCTCGAAGGTGAATATGGCGTGAAGGGATTGTTCGTCGGCGTGCCGGTCATCATTGGCCAAGGTGGAATTGAGAAAGTTATTGAACTCAAATTGACGTCCAACGAAATAGAAGGGTTTGAGAAATCGGTCGCTTCGGTGCAAAAGGTCATCGATGAAATGAAACAACTGTCTCGTTAGGTCCTGGAGTCTCCCCGTGCTGAAGTTTTGGCGTTCTTCTATTGGCAAGAAAATACTCATGGCTCTCTCCGGGGGGTTTTTGATTATTTTCTTAATTGCGCATCTATTGGGAAATCTCGAAGTGTTTGGAGGCCCTGAGGCGATAAACGCCTACGGTGTGCTTCTTCGGACATTTCCAAAAGTGCTCTGGGCTCTGCGCATCGGCGTCATTGTGGCATTTCTGGTGCACATTGTGACATCCGTGCAGCTTGCGATGGAAAACAGAGCTGCAAGGCCAATCAAATACGCCGACAAAAAATCTGTTGCGGCGACCTTCGCCTCGAGGACCATGCTTTGGGGCGGCCTTGTAGTTGTTACCTTCTTGCTCTACCATCTGGCGCATTTTACCTGGGGAATCACGAACCCAAGCGATTTTGCGCTCCATGACGAAAAGGGTCGTCATGACGTCTATGCGATGGTGATTTTTGGCTTCTCCAATATCTACGTGAGCGCGTTCTACATTCTCGCGCAGATTTGCTTGGCTTTTCACTTGTCGCACGGCATTGGCAGTGCTGCACAGACCTTTGGTCTTACGACCTGCAAGGCGGGCAGGGCGCTTCGAACAGGTGGCCTCGTTTTTGCTGTTGTGCTGTGCCTTGGTTATGTTTCGATTCCTTTGAGCGTTTTGATGGGGTGGCTCCATGCTTAATTCCAAGATTCCTTCGGGGCCACTTTCGGACAAATGGACCAGCTACAAAGATGCGCAGAAGCCGGTTAATCCCGCAAACAAGCGCAAATACAAGATTATCGTTGTAGGGACGGGCCTCGCTGGTGCCTCAGCTGCGTCGAGTTTGGGCGAACTTGGTTTTCAAGTGGAGACCTTTTGCTTTCAAGATAGCCCACGACGCGCGCATAGCATTGCTGCGCAGGGTGGTATTAATGCGGCAAAGAACTACCGCAACGACGGCGATAGTGTGCAGCGCCTTTTTTACGACACTATCAAGGGTGGCGATTTTAGATCGCGTGAGGCGAACGTTTACAGGCTTGCGGAAGTTAGCGTTAACATCATTGACCAGTGCGTAGCGCAGGGCGTCCCGTTCGCTCGAGATTACGGCGGATATCTCGACAATCGTTCATTTGGTGGGTCGCTCGTTTCACGAACCTTTTATGCTAGAGGACAAACGGGCCAACAGCTCTTGCTTGGTGCCTATGCTGCGCTGAACCGTCAGATTAAAGCGGGATCAGTTAAAGCGAATCCACGAACAGAGATGCTTGATCTCGTGATGGTCGATGGGCACGCGAAGGGCATTGTAGTGCGCGACTTGGTGACTGGCGAGGTTCGCAGTCATCATGCCGATGCAGTTGTGCTTGCGACTGGTGGCTATAGCCCGGTGTTCTATTTATCAACAAACGCCATTGGTTGCAATGTGACGGCGGCTTATAGGGCTCATAAGCGCGGCGCATTTTTCGCTAACCCTTGCTATACGCAGATTCACCCAACCTGTATTCCGCAACATGGCGATCATCAATCCAAATTGACTTTGATGTCTGAGTCGCTGCGTAATGACGGACGCGTATGGGTTCCGCTTAAAAAAGGTGATGACCGAACGCCTGATCAAATACCTGAAAGCGAACGCGACTACTATCTTGAGCGCAAATACCCAAGCTACGGAAACTTATCGCCGCGTGATATTTCCTCGCGAGCAGCCAAACAAGCGTGCGACGATGGAAGAGGTGTAGGTCCTGGTGGTCGAGGTGTCTATCTCGATTTCGCAGATTCGATTAAGCGACTTGGCGAAGATACTATTCGAAGCCGCTACGGCAATCTTTTCGATATGTACGAGAAGATTACCGCGGAAAATCCTTATCGCGTCCCTATGCGCATTTACCCTGCTGTGCATTACACCATGGGTGGCTTGTGGGTAGATTATGAGCTCATGAGTAACGTGCCTGGACTTTTTGTTTTGGGCGAAGCGAATTTCTCAGACCATGGAGCTAATCGTCTCGGTGCGAGCGCGCTAATGCAGGGTTTGGCAGATGGTTATTTTGTGCTTCCTTACACGATCGGAAACTACCTCAACAGCGTTAAGGCTGGCAGTGTGTCTGGTAGTGAGACGGCGTTCAAAACTGCTAGAGATGGTGCCTCTGATGGCATCCGCCGTCTTCTCGCAGTGAACGGAAAACGTTCACCCGATTCTTTCCATCGTGAACTTGGCAAAATCATGTGGAACGATTGTGGAATGGGTCGAACAGAGGCCAGTCTTAAAAAGGCACTGCGCGAAATTCCCGCGCTCCGTGAGGAATTCTGGCGCGACGTGCACGTCACTGGCAAAGCCGCCGAGATGAATCCGGTGCTCGAGAAAGCGAGCCGAGTTGCCGACTTCTTAGAGTTTGCGGAACTTCTATGCCTAGATGCTCTCGAGCGAAAGGAAAGCTGCGGCGGACATTTCAGGGAGGAATACCAAACTCCCGATGGTGAAGCAAAACGCGATGATGCTAACTTCTGTCACGTTGCAGCGTGGGAATATAAGGGCGAAGAGAAAGCCCCTGTAAGACACGTTGAAGAGTTGACTTTTGAAACGATCCAGCTTCAGCAAAGGAGCTACAAGTGAGTAAGGGTATGAACTTAACACTAAAAGTGTGGCGCCAGTCGAGTGCGTCTGATGCTGGGCGTTTTGTGACCTATCATGCTGCGAGCATTTCGCCGGATATGTCATTTCTGGAAATGCTCGACGTCGTGAATGAAGAACTCCTCAATCGCGGCGAAGAGCCCATTGCTTTTGAGTCAGATTGCCGAGAAGGAATTTGTGGTGCCTGCTCGCTCGTCATCAATGGTGTTCCGCATGGCCCCGAACGTGGGACAACGGCTTGTCAGCTCCATATGCGAAAGTTTAAAGACGGCGACCAAATCACGATTGAGCCTTGGCGCGCTAAAGCTTTTCCGCTTATTCGTGACTTGGTAGTTGATCGCAGCGCCTTTGATCGCATTCAGCAAGCTTATGGCTACATCTCCGTAAACACCGGAGCCGCTCAAGACGGCAATACAATCCCGATCCCGAAACATAGGGCAGAAGCAGCTTTCGACGCTGCTGCTTGCATCGGGTGTGGGGCCTGTGTTGCTGCGTGCAAGAACGCTTCTGCTATGCTTTTCGTAGGCGCTAAAATCTCACAGTTTCGCAATCTGCCGCAAGGCGATCCAGAGCGCAAACAGCGTGCCGAAGCCATGGTCATGCAGATGGATGAAGAAGGCTTTGGAAGTTGCACGAATACCCTTGAGTGCGAAGCTGTTTGCCCCAAAGAAATTAGCACTCGCGTGATTGCAGAGCTTAACCAAGAGTTTGTACGCTCGCAGATCTAGAAATTGGGGGCCCGTTGGGTTTGCTGTATCATTAAAACAAATGGACACTGAGCCCAACCTTGAAGAACCTGCCCCTGAAGAGTTTGAAGCGGAGCTAAAAGTAGAGCCTAGAGGCATTCTTTACGAAAAACCTCAAGCGCAATATCTGCTCGCTCCGCTCTTGGTTGCACTAGCTTGTCTTCTTGCCAGCCTTCTGTTGTGGTTTTCAGAGGGTTACGGGGACCTGCTTTGGGCAAGTGGAAAGACTGTTTTTACAGCTAAAGAGTATTGGCGTCCGTTCACAGCGCTATTTGCGCATGCAAACGTTGAGCACTTGCTTTTGAACCTTCCGTTCTTGGTAGTTTTCGCTTGGTTGTTGCGAAGTTATTTCGGTCTCATCGCTTTTCCGGTGGTGAGCATTCTAGTTGGAGCCTTGGCGAACGTGGCCACACTCTACTTTTATCCTGACTATGTTCGACTGATTGGTGCGTCTGGAATGGTCTACAGCGTCGTGGCGATGTGGGTTGTATTTTACTTGCGCTACGAGATTCGTTATCGCCTAGGCAAAAAAATATTGCGCGTTGTTGGATCTTTGTTGGTGCTCTTATTTCCGTCTGCATACAGCCCGACGACGAGCTATCTTGCTCATGTTTTTGGATTCACTCTCGGTGCTATTGCCGCAGCCAGCCTTATCCTTCTTGGTCCTTACGAAAAGCGCCAACGCGAACTTAAGTAGCCTGTCTCGTCTTCGCTAAATACAGGGTGTTCGCAAATTAAATCTTGCGCTTGTTTGATTGTGGCCCGTGAGCTATTCTCGACGAGAAAAGCTTAACGATAGCGGAGGCTTCATGCAGGCACCCCTTGACGTCCAGGTTGCTCGAGAACTCGATTTTGAGGCTCAAAGAGTCGATATTTTAGCCCGAGAAATCCTGGGGCAAAACTACATGAAGCTCATGGTTAAAAACTTGCAGCTCACCGAAGATTTTGCCGCTCTCAAAACCAAGTTGGATGCTGATATTGAGGCGATCATAGGCGAGCAGAGCAAGAAAGTGCACATCGAGGGTGAGGGGGTCGGGCTTGTTGATGCCGCTTTCGAAGCGATGATGCGTGCGTTTGCGCCAGAGCACATATCGCTTTCTTCCATCATTATTGATGACTTCTCAATCAGCATCAAGTTTCGGGGTACCAAGGGCAGAAAATCTGATGCCTATGCGATTGCTTTGTTGCGTATGCGTAACTCTGAGAACCACGAATTCGCATTCACCTACCGCACGCCCTCCATTAGTCAGTCAAGTCTGGCGGTTGTAACGGATGCGGTATCATTTTTTATCAATTCCGAACGCGCTTTTGTGCAGTTACATATGGCAGTCGAAGATGCCAAAACCCGTAATCGTTCGGATTTAACCGAGCGTTATCAGCAGCAAATGGCCATACTGGTGACCGCAACCTCCTATAAACAAGTAGTTGAGAGCCTGCAAAAAGGCGCAAAAGGCCTTGCGAGTTAGCCGAAGCTGCATTAAAAGTGAACATGAGCTACACGGACATGCCAATGGGACTCACTTTCGACGATGTGTCGCTAGTCCCGCAATACTCAGAAGTTTTGCCGTCCCAAGTCGATACTTCCCATCGCCTCACCAAAAATATCACTTTGCGCATACCCCTTTTGTCTGCCGCCATGGATACGGTGACTGAGAGCGCAACTGCGACTGCAATTGCCCAGTTGGGGGGTCTTGGCGTAATTCACAAGAATCTAGACATCGCGCGTCAGGCCGGGGAAGTTGCTCGCGTCAAAGCAGTAGATTCCAAGCTGCTTTGTGGAGCCGCAGTAGGACCAGGCGCCGACCTCATGGATCGAGCAAAAGCGCTCGTTTCAGCCGGCGCGGACTTACTGGTTGTGGATACCGCTCATGGTCACACGGCAGGCGTCATCGAAGCCGTGAAAAAATTACGGGCAGCTTATCCGGAACTATCCATTATGGCGGGCAATATCGTAACGCCTGCGGCGGTGGAAGCACTTGCTGCTGCCGGAGCAGATGCGGTTAAGGTTGGAATCGGCCCAGGGTCGATTTGCACGACGCGCATTGTTGCCGGTGTAGGAGTTCCGCAGCTTTCTGCGATTCTTGATTGCTCCAAAGCAGCGCGCAAATGTGGTGTTTCGTTGGTAGCCGATGGCGGCATTCAGTACTCTGGTGAGCTCGTGAAGGCTTTCGCTGCAGGCGCGGATGCTGTGATGATGGGCTCGCTCTTCGCCGGAACGGAAGAAGCGCCAGGTGAACGCATCTTGTTTCAGGGCCGAACTTTTAAAGCCTACCGCGGCATGGGTAGCCATGGCGCGATGATCGACGGCAGCAAAGACCGCTATGCTCAAGGCGATGTCGCCGATTCAAATAAGCTTGTGCCAGAAGGCATCGAAGGGCGAATTTCTTATCGTGGCTCGCTGGCTTCAGTTGTCGATCAGCTTGTTGGCGGTTTGCGTTCAGGTATGGGCTATTTGGGCGCCCGGAACATTGCCGAAATGTGGTCACGAGCGAATTTTGTGAGAATTTCTGCTGCTGGTTTGCGTGAAAGCCACGTCCACGACGTTATTATCACCAAAGAAGCTTCCAACTATTACTTGCAGTCGTGAGATGACGTCTAGATTACCTGGTTTATTTCAGAAGAGTCCAAAAGAGCGCCGCGCCCTTGTCGAGGAGCGTGTAGGGACTCTTTCAGGCGATATTCTGAGTGTCGAGTGCGCTAATCAAATGGTCGAAAACACGATCGGTGTTTTTGGCATGCCACTTGCCATCGCACCGAACTTTATTGTGGACGGTGAAGCTGTTTTGGTGCCGATGGTAATCGAAGAGCCAAGCGTGGTTGCGGCCGCAAGCCGAATGGCCAAGCTCATAGGCCTGGGCGGTGGTTTTAAGACGGATGTCGACGAGCCCGTCATGATTGGCCAAATCCAGATTGTGGGTATGGCTGATTTGGATACCGCGACTACAAAGGTGCTCGCTGAAAAACAGAATGTCATCGCCAAGGCAAACAAAGTCCTTTCGAGCTTAAAATCCAGGGGCGGTGGGTGTATTGATCTGCGCACGCGAATCTTGCCTGCGCGCTCAGCCCATGACGAGCCTTTTTTGGTGGTCGAGCTTTTAGTCAATTGCTGTGATGCGATGGGCGCGAATCTCATCAACACGACGCTTGAAGCGCTGTCTGATGAGATAGCCGCGCTCGCTCAAGGACGTGCGGTCTTTCGCATCTTGAGTAATCTGTGCGACTTGCGAATGGCTCGCGCGACTTGCGAACTGCCGTTTAGAGCACTTGCTTCCGATAAATCAGGCGACAACGGCGAAGAGATAGCCGAGAACATAGTTCTGGGTTACGAATTTGCGATGCGCGATCCTTATCGTGCGACGACGCATAACAAGGGCATTATGAACGGAATTGACGCTGTTCTCATTGCAACAGGTAACGATTGGCGTGCGGCTGAAGCTGGAGCTCATGCCTATGCATCTCAAAGCGGAAAGTACCAAAGTTTAAGCCACTTTGAGATAGATCGCAGGCGCGCTTTGTTAAGCTGTTCAATCGAATTGCCTTTGTCTGTTGGTGTGGTAGGAGGGGCCGTGGCAGCGCATCCGCAAGTCGCTTCTAGCCTGAAGATTTTGGGCCCCTTTGGGACGTCGTCCAAAAAACTGGCTGGGTTAGTCGCCTGTGTAGGATTAGCGCAAAATTTGGGAGCTCTTTGGGCGCTTGCTGGCGACGGTATTCAACGGGGACACATGGCCTTGCACAGACGAAAGTGGGAAGTTCATGCGGATCGCATTTAGCTATGCTCCAGGCAAAATTATCCTGGCAGGTGAGCATGCGGTTGTTTATGGACACCCAAGTATCGCATTGACCATTGATCGTGGCGTTCGAATCAAAGTTCAAGAAACAGCGATGCCGCAAGCCAAGGGCAGGGGTCCTACGCTTCGCGCTTCTGGATTGGGTTTTGCAGGACTTGTAAGACCAGGACTCGATGGTGAGGGCCCCCAAGTGCTGAGGCTGGCCTTAGATAAACTCGTCGAAATGATTGGCGAGCGAGTGCGTGATTTAGATCTCATCGCCGAAAGCGCGATTCCGGCAGGCCGCGGGTTAGGATCATCTGCAGCGCTTTCAGTTGCCATGATACGCGGCGTTAAACAATATTTCGGTGAAGTTCTCACTAAAGCACAAGAAAGTAAAATGGCGCTCGAGCTAGAGCGTCTTTTTCATGGTTCGCCATCTGGAATCGATCACACGGTGATCTCGCATGGTGGTCTTATTTGCTTCAGGCGTGATGGGCAGACTCCTCAGGTTGAGCCCTTGCCGCTTTCTCGTCCTTTATCGCTCGCAGTTGGAATTGCTGGCCCTCACGGTGGGACTCTCAAAGTCGTCGAGGCGCTTTCGCAACGAGCCAAACGTCATCCCGCTTGTTTCGAACATATTTTTTCCGGAATAGCGAGTCTCGTCGGTGAGATGAAAGATTGTCTCCTAAAAGGTCAGTTTGCGGCAGTGGGTGAGCTCATGAACGTGAACCAAGGGTATTTGAACGCGCTTTCTGTTTCGACGCCGGATTTGGAGAAACTTTGTGCGATTGCCCGTGAGAACGGCGCTCTTGGAGCCAAGCTCACAGGCGCGGGCGGCGGTGGTGCTGTTATTGCGCTCGTCGATGAAGATGCCCAAAGCGTAGCAAAGGCCTTTAGCGATGCTGGATTTTTGTCTTTTGCAACCAAGTGTGACACTCAGGATTGATGATGACGTCTCAACTTCAGAACACCTTCGTTAGAGCATGTGACTTCTCTCTATTGGACAGTCGTTCGACTTGTGCAGTGAACCTGTGTGCACGATATATTGCGAAAGGCAGAGCTGTCAGCGATACACAGTTGGTTGTCGAAGTTCTTGATCAATCAGAGATGGCTGACCTTCTACGTGCAACTCCTCACGTAGATTTCGAAATCGATACCGAGCATGGAATGACTATGTTTGGGCAAGTGTTTGTAGAAGTGGGTCCGAGTATTATCGGAACTTTTGGTATGCGCTATTTAGAGGTCGTGCTTTCCTTGGGCGACGCGTCGCTTAGGGATGCATCTGTTCAAACGTTAAGGTGGATGACTTAGAGGCTCATGATGCGTAGGCTCCTAAAGGCCGTTTCGTTCACGCTCATTTTGACGTTTTCGTCGAGTAGCTACGCATTTCTGCCTCCAGGTGCTTACAAAGGTTGGCACGAAAATAAATTTCTGAATGCGGCTACTAGCCCTCTGGGCTTTGCGGTGGTCGGAAGTGTAGGCGGGACTTTGCTCACGGCAGGCACTGTGGTCTGGTCACTGAACTATAAGAAACGCTTCAATTTTACGGATGAAGAAAACGCTGATACTCAAGAAGCGGGAGGTCTAACCTGCGCGGTGGTGACTGCCGTATTTACAATGCTAGCCCCCCTATACCTAGCCCTCTATGTGAGAGATCGCGACAAGATGCGTGACTTGGAGGCGCATGGAGCTTTGCCTCATGTGGGACCATTGCCAAGTCATGACGTCGTTGTGAACATCGGAGGCGGGCCGCAAGTGCAACCCGCGCCATTGGATCCAAACCGCGACCCGCTCGAAGGCCTGATCTAGGCGTTTATTCTTCCGTTGAAGATGATGCCGAAGCCTTGATGCTGAAGGTGTAGCCGCAGTAAACAGCGATGGCATAAAATACAAGATCTAGCCACTTGAAGCCTTCTTTCATGAGCTCGAAAAGTCGGTCAGTATCACCCAAGACGCCCATCAAGTCTATTTCATGCTGTTTGGACTCAATCAAAGCGACTGCTAGAACGTCGCCTAAAACACAGCCTAGCAAAGCGAGGACGGCCCCAACAAGTCCATAAGTTGCGGTGGTTCCATTACCCAGATATTTGACGCCAAAGCCAGTTAAGAAGCCAACCAACACTGCGAATATGCTAATCTGCCAGCCAGTGAAAGCAATGATGCCGCCCCAAACTGCTGCGCCAAAAATCGCTCCAATGAGTCCGCCTACGATTCCGAGAAATAGATTTTCTTTGGCCATGAAGCCCCCTTTTTTTGAAGCCTAACATCGGCGGAATTTCAGGGTCAAATCGTGGTACGCCTTTTTCGTCCTTGACAGCGAGGACGCATTCTGAAATACGCAAACTTCGAACTGGATGTAGGCGCGTAGCTCAGTGGTAGAGCACTACCTTGACATGGTAGGGGTCGCCGGTTCGAGACCGGCCGTGCCTACCAAATTCAAAAGCCTTGCAAGCACACACTTGCTGGGCTATTTTTTTGCTCCTTAAAGGAAAGTCACATGAGCGAAATCAGCATCAAGTTGCCCAATGGTTCAGAGAAACGCGTGCCTCAAGGCGCGACCGCCCTGGACTTGGCAACAACGATTTCGCCGGCCCTTGCCCAAGCTGTGGTGGTCGCCAAAGTAAATGGCGAAGTTCGAGATCTCCAAGACCCCTTGCCAGATGGAGCTTCGGTTGAGCTCCTCAAGCCGGATTCTGCAGAAGGCTTAGATGCATTGCGACATAGCTGCGAACACGTCCTTGCTGCCGCTGTGATCAAGCTTTTCCCGGGCGCACAAGTTACCATGGGACCAAAGAGCCACGGTGGTGAGTTCTACTACGATTTTGATATTGGCCGTGCCTTTACGCCAGATGACATTGGCTCCATCGAAAAAGAGATGGGACGCCTCATCGACGAGAAAATTGCTTTCAAGAAAAGCTGGCTGACAAAGCCCGAAGCGCTCGCTCTGTTTGCCAAACATGGTCAGCGTTACAAACCTGAAATCTTGGAATGGATCAAAGACGAGAAGGTGAGCATTTACCAGAATGGCGATTTCGTAGACTTGTGCCGTGGTCCACATTTGCCCAATACAAGCTTTATTAAGGCCTTTAAGCTGCTCAATGTGTCTGGATCGTACTGGCGCGCGGATGCAAGTCGCGAGATGCTTCAGCGCGTCTCCGGCATCGCATTTTCGTCGAAGAAAGATTTGGATGCCTATTTGCATCGTATCGAAGAAGCCAAGAAGCGCGATCACCGTAAATTGGGCGAACAGCTCAAACTCTTTTTCGTATCCGAGCGTTTTGATGGTCACGAATACGTCAAGGGTGACGATGTTGAAGTTTTGGTCACCGGAAGCGTCCGCAAGGATGTATTCGGTACACCTGGTTTTACAGCTGAGACTCTGTTTAGCGAAGACTTGCGCTTAGGTCTGGAGCAGGCTCTTCCAGATTTCAAGCTCAAAATGTCGGGCTTTTCTGTCAACTCTCACGAGATTGCAGGTGATGCTAAGAGCAAAATTGAATTGCGCATTTTTAGCTCGTCTATCAGCCGCGAACAAAGGGCAGCGCTCACTGAGCTCGAAAAGAAGCTGAACCATAGTGATGCGTCAAAGTTTCAGATCATTGTGGAGCCCCGCTTCAATGAAGAGATAGGACCAGGCCTTGTGACTTGGCTTCCTAAAGGCGGCCGCTTGCGCGTCATCATCGAAGATTTGTGGCGCAAAATGCACCTTGAAGGTGGTTACGACATCGTCTTTTCGCCGCACTTGGCAAAAAGCGATTTGTGGAAGGTGTCTGGGCACTGGAATTTCTATCGCGAGAGCATGTTTACACCGATGGTCGTCGATGGCCAAGAGTATATGCTCAAGCCGATGAACTGCCCCTTCCATGTGTTGTCGTTCAAGAACTCGCCTCGAAGCTACCGGGAGCTGCCACTTCGTTTTGCTGAGCTCGGTACGGTTTATCGTTACGAGCTCGCGGGCGTAATGCACGGTCTTATGCGTGTGCGCGGGTTTACTCAAGATGATGCGCACTTGTTCTGTCGTTGGGATCAGCTTGATAAAGAAATCGACGACGTACTAAACTTCGTATTAAAGATGTTGCGCGTATTTGGTTTCGCGAAGTTCGAAGTGAATCTTTCGACCAGACCCGAAAAGTATGTAGGCGAGCTCGATCAGTGGGAGAGGGCAGAAGCAGCTCTCCTTGCAGGTGTGAAGAGACACAACTTGCCTTATGTTGTAGATTCAGGTGGTGGCGCTTTTTACGGCCCCAAGATCGACATCAAGCTTCGCGATTGCTTAGACCGCGAATGGCAATGCTCCACAGTTCAGCTCGACTTTAATAACCCTGCGCGCTTTCATTTGAGCTACACTAATGCCGAAGGCAAGCCAGAGCAACCGGTTATGTTGCACAGGGCTCTGCTAGGCTCAATTGAACGCTTTGTGGGTATTTTGGTCGAGGAACATGCAGGTGCCTTCCCGATGTGGCTGTCACCTGAGCAAGTACGCATATTGGCTATTGCGGATCGCCATCTTGACTATGCCCAGGAACTAGCGAAGTCGCTCACGGCGGCAGGCATTCGCGTCACGGTTCCGACCACCAGCGAAAAACTTGGGGCAAAGATTCGCGACGCCCAGCTTGAGAAAGTGCCGTTGATGCTGGTTATCGGTGACGAGGAGGTCACAAAACGCGGCGCAACGCTCAGAGACCGCAGCGCTGGCGATTTGGGCTTCAAGACTGAAACTGAACTCGTCGCTTACTGCGCCGAGCAGGCTAAAGTTCCGGTATGATTTCTCCTTCAAATCCACCAAACCCCCTTTAGAAAAGGGGGTGAAGGGAAAAGACCACCTTCAGGCCGGGGGTTGACCTTGTCCGACCTATATAATAAATACGGCTGATGTATTTATTTTTAGTGATTCTGTCTGACCACCTTAAACAGGCTTTTAGAAGCAAAAAAGCCATCGTTTTTTTGGCTTTATACCTAGCAGTCTTCTTTTTTATTGCTCACAATATTTTAGAATTGCAAAGGACTGTTAGCGAAGGACTGGATGAGCAAGGGTCAGGCGTCAAACTGATTGTGATGGGTTTGCTTCGCGCAAATACAGACCCTACACTCGTTAAGTTCTTGGATACCGTTCCGTTCATGAACGTAGCGCTTTTCTTCGTCAGTATCTTCGGAACACCTATTCTGCTCTTAATCCAAAATTACGATAAAATCAGTCAAGATGTTTATGACGGAACCATTCGTTATGTGGCTTTCCGATCAAAGCGCTGGCAAATATATACTGCTAAGTTCGCAAGCAGCGTGCTCGAATGTGCTTTAGTGACGCTCCTAGCCATCGTGCCAGCCGTCATCTGGGCGAAATTGAAAATTCCTCGATTTGATTTTAATGAAAGCATCATGTTTGGCCTTCGCTATTGGGCAATTGCGCTCGTGTTCCTATCAGTCATATGCGCTTTCAGTCTCATGTGGTCGAGTATACTGCGCAAGCCTTTCAGTGTTCTGATTGCGAGCTTCGTAGGACTTTTCGCACTCATGCTTATCCCTGTTTGGGTGCCATATGCTTCGCCATTTGATGGCTATTATACCCGTGGTCTTATGCAAAATATGGGCTTTGAGTTTTTTGCATCGATCGGCGCATATCTTGGTTTTTGCCTTCTGTTCTTCGGCGTTGGGTTCGTCGTGTTTCAGAAGAAGGATATATAAATGGACTGCATTTTAACAACCAACAAATTGTCGAAACGTTATGGTTCAAAGATGGCTTTGGACGGACTCGACATGCATGTGCCGCGCAATAAAGTCTATGGCCTTCTCGGCGTCAATGGCGCTGGCAAAACAACGACTTTTGGGATCTTGGGCAACTTCATTCATGCCACGGGTGGAAGTTTTGAAGCAAAAGGCAAAATGTCCATACTTCCACAAGATGCGCGATTCTATGGCTCTCGTACGCTGATGAGTCAGCTCAGCTACTTCGCACGCTTAAGCGGCATCCCAAATGCAGGAATCAGAGCTGAAGTGCAGCGCGTCTTGGATTTGGTGGGCCTACTAAGCCATAAAGACACGCAAGCCTCGAAGATCTCTCATGGGATGTACAAGCGACTTGGCGTTGCACAGGCTTTGCTTGGCGACCCAGACATCCTACTTCTCGATGAGCCGACCTCTGGTCTTGACCCGGAGAATGCAGCAAAATTGCGTGACCTCCTTGCTCGTTTGGGTAAAGAAAAAACCATCGTCATAAGCTCGCACAACCTCTCCGAAATCGCGAACATGTGTGACCTTGTGGGCGTCATCCATGAAGGGAAAATGGTTTATGAGGGCCCCATCGAACACCTCACCCAAACGAGCTCCTCCGTCGACTACTTCCTCGATTCGGATTTCAACGAACTGTTGCCTGAGGCTTGGATTTCTAGGCAAGAATGGGATGCAGATGAACGACGATTAAGTGTCTCATATGACCCTTCTGCAATGTCGTTGCCGAAGGTCAATTTGCACGTCATCGAATTACTCAAAGAACGCCAAATCGGCGTTCTTGAGATTCGACGAGGCCGAAGCCTCGAGGACAGCTTCATAGAGCTTCTCTCTACGATTTGAGCTGTCCTCGCCCCAAAGTACTTATCTATGAGGATGACCCGAGTTCTGCGGACGGCTCGAGCCTTGTCTTGGGCTTGGAGCCGAACGCGGCGAGGTCATATGCGGAGCCGAATTCATATGCGGCTGGCTGAAGCTACGCGGCGATGACGAAGGACGTTGTGTTTGGAACGACCGTGGTGCGTTCATGTGTTGTTGCGGATAGCTTTTTTGCGGCGCTGCTCGTGGTACAGAACGCTCTGGTACAGAACGTGGTACTCTCACTCTTGCATTTGTGGGCTGCGAACGCGTCGTTGGGCCAGATCTATTAACATTCCCGCTTCTGTTAGGCGCCGTGAAAGTCTCACTTCTTTGAGTTGCAACGGAACCGCTGAATCGTCCAGCCGATGGTGTTGCAGCTATTGTTGGAGCTCCATGGTTTACCGAGGCTCGAAGCTGGGTATTCCTACTTGCAAGCGTTTGATGTTGCTGTTGCAAACTCGTCGCAGCTATACCTTGTCTCGCAAACGCAAGATCCGTTCTGCTCGCACGTCTAGTTGTGAAGCTAGGTGCGACTGTGGCCGACATCCCTACAGGGCCACGGTAGACAGTGCCGACGCGGGCAACATTGTTCACCGCGCTATTGTAATAGAAGGTACTACCTCTCCATTGACCACCGATGTAGCCGATGCCGGTGTAACCAAAGCCATAGTTAATACCGCCGTAGAAACCTACTCTTGGGCCCCAATATCCTCCGTTCCAAACGTAAAGACCATCAACAAAGCCCCAGTAACCAGGAGTCCACAGATAGCCGATACGTGGTGGCACTACCCAAGTTCCTGGCACCCAATAGAAATCGTCAATGACGGGATCCCACGCCCAGTAGCCTGGGGTCCAAATGTAATTAGGTCCAGGGATTAGCGGTTGCACATAAACGGGCAGGGCCGGTGGTGCGAAACCGATTGAGACGCCTATGCCAACTGAAATATACGCGTTTGCGGGTGTGGCTGTGAAGCCTACAGCAAGCAGTTGAACGAAGGCAGCTGATAATAGTGTTTTTTTAATTATCGTTTTCATAGTACTGCACCCCTTTGATTTAATACTATCAATATTTAAGCTCATCACCTAACGCGTTTTTGTTACATTTTGTAAGCTTAATTGGTCTGAATTTTAGTATGCTTACGAGGGAATCCAGTCGTTTCAAACCATATATAAAACGACGTGTGCTTTTTAACACTAGCCGCAATATCGATTTCCTTGGATGAAACGCTGTCTTCTCAGGAGTCTCTAAAGATGAAGTAAACGGCGAGCAAGAGGCACAGTCCAGCCCATAGAAAGTCGAGCTTCATCTTGGAGCCCATATAAAAGACTGCAAATGGAACGAAGACGCAGAGAGCAATGACCTCTTGGATGATCTTCAGTTGAGGCAAGGAGAGTGTGGTGTGGCCGATTCGGTTTGCCGGCACTTGTAAAAGGTATTCAAAGAGAGCGATACCCCAGCTTATGAGCGCAGCAAGGTACCAAGGCTTGTCGTAAAGATTTTTGAGATGCCCATACCAAGCAAAAGTCATGAAGACATTAGAAAGCGTGAGCAAAATGATAGTTTGTAGCGACGCAGGAATACCGTTCATGCATCATGACTAGCATAACTTTCAATTAACTCGCCTTGTTCTGATGGCTGATGCGCGACGCTTTTCCCTAGAGACATCGCGTAGCTACAATTACCGACGCAATTGAGCATGGTGATGAAAGGATCAAGAATCGGGAAAACCGCGATCAAGACGATTGTAGAGACAGCCGCGGGTATTCCGATGGTTTCAAAAAGGCCTGCAATCATTGAAATTCCGACGATGGCAGGCATGCCCGAAATCGCCATCGACACCATCATGGAGCCAAGAAGAAGTATCAGTAATACCGCAGGTGTTAAGGCAATCGAATACATTGTTGTGAAGAAGACACCAAAGAGGGCGATGACCAAGCAAGTCCCTTGCGGGCTCATGTTGATGCCTAGCGGAATCACAACTTTAAGTAACTCGTCATCGACCAAGAAGCGTTCTTTCATATCCTTGATCATGCGTGGCATCGTGACAAATCCGCTTTGAGTCGCAAACGCCGTGATCAGGACTTTGGCTAAGTCACGAAAGGTCGGACCAATGCCTCTGCCTGAGTTGAATTTGATAAGAACGACGTTCGCTACAACAAGCAGACAGCTCACTGAAATCGACACGAGTATGAGTTTACCAAGAGCGTGAACAAGATCAGGTGTGACGGCACTCATTTGCTTAGCAAAGATTGAAAACAAACCAATTGGCATGAGTAGCACCAGAAAATTCATGACGCGGATGAAGGCGTCAAAGACTTCGTTCGCAAGCTCCATGATATGGTTAACGACTTTGCGTCTGCCAAAAGAAAAGGCCAGGCCCATAACAATCCCCAAGAACAGGATTTGCAGACCGCTGCCCTCAACAAAAGCAACGAAAGGATTGTGAGGAATCAAGAGCTCCAAAAAATCATAGCCATCCTCAATCACGATTTGCTTGTGCGGTTCATCTGTCACTTGAACCAGGCTGCTTAAGACTTTTTGTTTGCTGCTGTCTATCTCTGCTCCTAGAGAAGTCAACAGTCCAATCAAGATCCCAATGACGACAATCGAGATCATGCCGCCCACAAAAAGGAAAATGAGCTTTCGTAAAAACCCCAAAATATTTTCGTCTCGTAGAAAAAGCGAGACAGAGCTTGTGAAGACTGCAATGGCGACGATCGGGAGCACGCACATTTGAAGCGCACGAAGATAGAGGTCACCCGCGTTGCCTAGCGCCGGACCATTCTCTGGAAAGAGATAACCGAACGCCCCGCCGACAATCATGCTGGCGATAACGGTCGCAGGATGAGCCAAGATTCTCTTTATCATAGCGTAAACTCGGTAGTCGGCGAGCGTGAGCGATTGAGGTATTTTGCGCTGAGCTCAGCGAGGCGTTTGTCCTTTTTTTTCTCAGCAATAAAGAGATTGAGCCAGGCTAAAAGATGCGTATTTTCGGCCGATACGGCCATCGCGAGATCATCTACTTCGCTCGGATTGAAAAACATGGATACAAAGAGAAGATCTTCGCTATGGTGGTCCAACCAATTGTTGAGTACGCATTCTTCAAGGTAAGCGAAATCGATTTTTTCGCGTTTCAAGCTCGTCATGAGTTCTTCTGTGGTGTTGAAGTAAACGACCTTGGTTCCAGGATAGCGACGCTCAAAATAGTCGAGATAGGTTGTTTTCTTGAGTAGACCTACCGATCTTTGTGCTTTGCTCTGCCCACCCTGCTTTATGGCGCTAACCATTTGTTTGAAACTTCGCTCGTTCTTGCGAAGAGAGGCAAAAACATGCTTTTCAGTCTGGTAGGGAACACTAAACAAAATGTGTTTTGCACGATTGAGATTGATCCGATAAGCCGCGACGACCACGTCTATCTGATCGAGATTGAGGGCGTGTGTCATCTTCGGATATCCACCCTTGACTCGAAAAAACTCAAGTCTCACACCCAAGCTCTTCGCCATATCGAAGGCAAGCTCAGCATCAAAGCCAACCATTTTGCCGGCTCTATCCTTAAAGTAGAAGGGCGGATAATCGGATTCTGAGATTCCAACGATAAGCTTCTTGCTGGCCGTAATCTCAGCTAGGGTGCGGGCATGGCTAAAAGGAGCAAGGGCGACGACGAAAACCACTGCGTAAATGGTCAGCTTCATGCGCCCTTGATAGCCTGTGAAAAACTATTTGGCAAATGTCATGGATAGGTCAAAGAGCAGTAGCCACCCGACGCGTTAACCCAGTTTCTCTGAATGAGAAAGTTACGTGATCCCAGTTGCATATTGGCATATGCACCGTTTGGAGCCTTGTAGACAGTTCCAAAAGTCCAAGCGCATTTGTCGGCGTTTTCCTGGCCTCTTTGATCATACCAAGCATTCAAATCAGGATCAGAAGCTGCTTCTTCAAGCTCGTGTGAGATAATAGAAGCCATTCCGTCTGCACCTGCATTACCATTTGGACCCACTGTTTGCGCTTCGCACGAGCTTGGGCAACGATCAGGATTTCCGATAAATGCGTATTTAATATCGGTGCCGCCAATGGTCCCATGTGTATGCCAACCGCAGTATTGAGTGCAAAACCCGGAGCTTTCATTTACATCTGCCGAGGTCAAGACGAAATAGACACCATTAATGTCCTTAGGAACAGCACCTGTGCTTATCGCACCGGCAACTACAGCCTGGACGCCGGAGTCAGAAAGCGTGGTTCCGTGCGAATATGAGTCAAGAGCGCTTCCTGCGAAGCGTACGGCATTTGGGACACCATAAGTCGTATTGATATTGTAATAACGCGATCCTCCGATCGAGTTCGCGAGGTCTGGCAGAATGCTAAGAGCCGTGTTCCCGGCCCAATTGCCGTACCAAATATAGTAGGCATTGACGCCCGCGCTCATGACAGGGCCACCATGGTAGGTGATACCATTGCTGCCTGTTCGGGCATTGCCTGAGCTATGAGCAACCTTATTCGCATCAAAATTACCTGACCCTCTAATGAGGTGGATTACTTTGTGTGCAGTTTCCTTTGGCTCTGCTAAGGCCATGGAACTAGTGACAATTGACAAAAATAACATAATGGAAGAGAACTTTATGCAATTCATATGAAATACCTAAGCCTCCAATGCATTCATTATATTAATTTAAAACGGCGCTTTCAATCAAAGCGGCCTTGCATCTGACATCTGGGTGAGGCCCTTGCTACAATTGGTGGCCTTTTTCGAAAATTCCCCCATTGCAACCTGAGTTACATTTGTTCTAAAACTCACCTCGCTGTCTTAAAACAGAAGTAAATCTGTGTGGAGTTGAGTCATCGTTAACAGTATCGGAAAAGGCCCACGGCCAATAGGTTCTGAAGGGCCGTCAAGTTTTGGCGGTGGAGGCGGATTTTTTGGGGACTCTGATCGGGGAGGCCCAAGGCCAAAAGTACAAGAGCCTCGAATCAATCGACGAATCCGAGTGCCGGAAGTTCGAGTCATTCTCGACGACGGCGAGCAACTTGGCATTTTGGCCACGCAGGACGCGTTGCGAAGAGCTGAAGACATGGGTTTGGACCTCGTTGAGGTATCCCCTATGGCCAAGCCTCCGGTCTGCAAGATCATGGATTACGGTAAGTTCCGCTATCAACAAAAGCGAAAGAACGCCGAAGCCAAGAAGAAGCAGGTCACTATTGAACTTAAAGAAGTCAAATTTAGACCTAAGACCGACATTCACGACTTTAACGTGAAGGTGAACAACCTGAAGCGCTTCCTTGAGGAAGGCAACAAGGGCAAAGTCACCATCATGTTTCGTGGTCGAGAGATCGTTCACCCAGAAATCGGTTTTGATGTTGCCAAAAGGATCATTGAAGCCCTGGTAGGTGTGGCGGTTATCGAATCACCTGCCAAAATGGAAGGTCGCGCAGTAGTCATGATTTTGTCTCCGGACAAAACAGGCCAGGCCAAGAAGGCGTAGACAGATTTATTCGTATTTTTGGGCATTTTCCCCCTTGCCGTTTGGGGGAATCAACTTTAGAGTGCCGCTCTCGTTGCACATAGGAAAGAGATTTTATGTCGAATTGCAAGAAATCGCGAGGTCTAGGTAAACCCAAGATGAAGAGCAAACGCGCTTCATTAAAGCGATTTTCGGTCACAGGAAATGGTCTTATTAAATTTGCGCGTAAAGGCAAGTCTCACATTTTGAGCAACAAAAGCCGTAAGCGCAAGCGCCAGTTATTGAAGGCGGGTTACATGCGCACCGGATGTGCAGCCCGTATTAAGCGCGCATTGACTTCCATTCTTTAGGGTATTTTGAGGGTATAGATTTATGGCTCGTGTTAAGAGAGGAACCAGAGGTAACGCACGTAGACGACGTGTTTTGAAATTAGCATCAGGCTATTTTGGCACGCGTAACCGCCTCTACCGAACCGCTGTTGAAACGGTTGACCGCGCTCTCGCTTATGCTTTCCGCGATCGCAAAGTGAAGAAACGTCATTTCCGTAAACTGTGGATTACACGTCTGAACGCTGCTGCAAGGCTTCATGGCTTGAGCTACAGCGCGCTCATTAGCAAGCTAAAGGCTGCGAACGTCAAATTGGATCGCCGTGTTCTTTCTGAACTCGCGATTTCGGATCCAAATGGCTTTAAGGCGGTTGTTGACTCAGTGACGGCAGCTGCATAACCACTTGCCAGCAATCATTGCTTAAGTGATCCACTTAAAATGGGCTGCTTCAATCCGTTTCGGGTTTAGGCAGCCTTTTTATTGCGAAGGGCTTTTTGTGCAAGGCGAAATATCCAATACAAGCCATATGCTCAGCGAATTAGAAGGACTGTGCAGCGAGGCTCAGAGCGCATTCAAGAAAGCAAAAACTAAAGAAGCTATTGAAGGGCTCAGGGTCGAATATCTCGGAAAAAAAGGAAAAGTCTCGGTTTTCCTTAAAATGATGGGCCAATTGCCCGAAAATGACCGAAGAGAGCTCGGCCTTAAGGCAAATCAGGTGAGAGATCAGATCGAAGAGATGATCGAGACCGCCTTGCGTGCTATCGAGAAAAAGCAAAGAGACGCGTTTTTGAGCGAATCGGTCGATGTGTCTTTGCCTGGAAGCGCAAGAGCTATGGGTTTTGAGCATCCGCTTGCGCAGATGAGCAAAGAGCTCTTGACGGTCTTCCAAAGTCTCGGTTTTGAGATTGCTCAGGGCCCCGAGATCGAACACGACTTTTATAATTTCGAAGCGCTTAACATCCCCAAAGATCACCCTGCGCGCGAAATGCAGGATACCTTCTATATTGCGCCGGAGGTTGTGCTTCGCACCCACACGAGTCCTGCACAAATCCGAACCATGATCGCGCAAAGAGAACCGCCTATCCGTATTGCAAGTCCGGGTCGTGTTTTCCGGCGTGATCAGGATGTGACGCACTCACCTATATTTCATCAAATTGAACTTCTTTACGTCGACAAGAATGTGAGTTTCGCAGACCTCAAGGGCACACTCATGATTTTTATCGAGCAGGTTTTCGGTAAAGGGTTGCGTATGCGTATGAGGCCGAGCTATTTTCCGTTTACGGAACCCTCAGCCGAAGTCGATATGAGTTGCTTTGCCTGTGCCCAAAAGGGATGTCGTTTGTGCAAAGGAAGCGGATGGATCGAAATCTTAGGCTCTGGGATGGTGGATCCCGAAGTGCTTAAGGCTGCCCAACTTGACCCCGAGAAAGTATCTGGTTTTGCTGTTGGAATGGGTGTTGAGCGACTGGCGATGCTCAAGTATGGCATTTCTGATATTCGACATTTCTATGAAAATGATTTGCGCTTTTTGGCGCAATTCTAACGACGCTGTAAGTCCACAGACGCTGGAAAGAATACCATGCGAATAAGTCTAAATTGGTTGAAAGAATTGGTCGATTTGCCTGCTGATCTCAATGTGCACGAGATTGGCGAGCATCTGACAATGGCTGGCCTCGAAGTCGAAGGGATCACATCAGTCTCAGAGACGATGAAGAAGGTCCTTGTTGGCAAAGTAAGTGAATTTGCGGAAATCCCCAAGAAGCCACAGGCGCGTTTGTGCAAGGTTGATATTGGCAATTCTGTCGTTACCGTTGTGACGAATTCGAAGTCGCTGAGTGTGGGCGATGTAGTTGTCGTTGCCCTGTCTGGAGCGAAACTCTTTGACGGATCGGTAGTAGAAGCTAAACGCGTTTTTGATCAAGATAGCCAAGGCGTTTTGTGCTGTGAGCGCGAGCTCGGCATTTCCGATGACAATTCGCAGATCCTGGTGCTCTCGAAGGAAGAGTCAAAAGACCTGTCCATGGGTCAAAGCGTAGTTGAAGCGCTCGAACTCGACGACACAATTTTTGAAATTGCGGTAACCCCGAATAGACCGGATGCTTTGAGTCATATGGGCGTCGCAAGAGAGCTTGCAGCAGCGGTTAACGGACGCTCCAAATTGGTTAGCCCAGTTTGCCGAGAAATGTCTGGCCCCATCCACGATGTTCTTTTGGTCAACATTGACGCGCGTGATGCATGTCCGCGCTATGCATCTCGCGTTATTGAAAATATTCATATTGCGAAAAGCCCTTTGTGGCTTCGAGCGCGCCTGTACGCGTGCGGTGTGCGACCCATTAACAATGTCGTCGATATCACTAATTTCGTTCTACTTGAGCGTGGCCATCCATTACATGCCTTTGACTTTCAAAAGCTTGCAAAAGATCGCGGTCGCGTGAGTCTGAATATACGCTTTGCGATGCAGGGCGAAAAATTGAAAACGCTTGATGGCGTGGAAAGAACGCTTGCAAGTGACGACTTGGTTATTGCGGATGCAAGAGGACCTGTTGCGCTAGCGGGAATTATTGGCGGTGAGAATTCAGAGGTGACACAGGTGAGTTCTGCCGTACTCTTGGAATCCGCCTACTTTAATCCATCTTTCGTCAGACGTACCGCTCGCCGCCAGCAAGTGACCACAGAAGGGAGTTATCGCTTTGAGCGAGGTGCTGATCCAAACGGCGTCATACCGGCCCTCGACAGAGCAGCTGACCTTATGGTTCAGTACGCAAGTGGTAAAGTACGACGAGATGTAGTCGATGTTTATCCGAAAAAGATAGAGTCCGTCGAAGTACTTGTCAGGCCCAAAAAGCTGCAAGACATTTCCGGACTTCCTATTGAAGAGCTTGATGAATCTCGTATTCGCTCAAGGTTCGCTCTCCTTGGAATCGAAACAGTTGGGAAGCGCGGTGAAAAATTGTGCTTCCGCATTCCGACTTTTAGGCCAGACCTGACGCGTGAGATTGATCTGATTGAAGAAGCCATGCGCTTGATCGGATTTGCGAAGGTGCCAAGTGCAACTGTTTTTAGTCGCCGTCCGAATGCAAGTCTGTCGCAAGATCAAATGCCGTTTGTTCAGGAGCGCATGGGCCAAGCATTAAAGGCCGCAGGCTTTTCAAATGCCTACAATTTCTCATTTGGGTCTCCTTCTCGCCATCAGTTATTTGAAAGTGCGGGCGGTCCAGAGCTTATACGCGTGCAAAATCCTATGGGCGAAGAGCTCAGTGCCATGCGTAAATGGCTCTTGCCTGGTCTGCTTGATAACGTCGCATTGAATTTGCGTCGCGAGCTCAAGTCAGTGCAATTGTTTGAGATCGGAACCGTGTTTTTGGGGAAAAACAAACGCGGCGAAAAACCGAAAATCGAAAGCTTGTCCGAAAGTCCAAATTCAGATGCCTGGGCGAATGAAAGCCTGCACATTGCAGGAGTAATGGCCGGTGAAGTTGAAGGCGTGCGACTTGGTGAGAAGTCTCGCGACGTAGACTTTTTCGACATGAAAGGCGCTTTGGAAAATTGTCTGAAGCAACTGCACGTGGATGCAAGTCCACGTAACACGGAACTCGTCTTTCAAAAAGCTACTGGCCAATGGCCGTTTTTGCATCCCGGCTACACAGCAAGTGTTTCGCTTGGTGGTATAGAGCTCGGGTTTGTGGGTCGAATCCATCCTGATGTGCAAGGTGCTTTTGAATTAGAAGTGCCTGTCTATTGCTTTGAAATGGATTTGAGGAAAGTGGCCGAACTCGTTTCTCCGACGGTTAAGATGAAAGCTATTCCGAAGTATCCTCCAGTATCCTTTGATTTAGCTCTCCTTTTGCCTTCCGAAGTGTCGGCGAATGATATCGCCAAAGAAGTCAATGCCGCGAATGCTGATGTCAAGCTCATCGAGAAATTCGGCGTTTTTGATGTCTATACGGGTAAGGGCATACCGAGTGGTAAGAAGTCTATCGCTCTTTCCTTTGTGTTTCGCTCTTCAGAACGGACGTTGAAGTTGGAAGAAGCGCAAGTGATGATGTCCACTATTGTTGAACGCTTGAAATCATCTCTTGGCGCTGAAGTGCGAGGTTGAAAGAGAATTTGTGTTGCGAATTGACAACAAGTCGATCCTGCGATTAATGTTAAGTATATGAAAACAATTACGAAGGCCGATATTGTCGATAGCGTGAACGCTAAGATTGGTTTCTCGAAAAAAGATTCGACGGAAATTGTGGAACGCGTCTTCGAAGCGATCAAACACGCGCTTGAAAGCGGTGAAAATGTCAAAATCGCTGGTTTTGGAAAGTTTGAAGTACGACAAAAACGTGCGAGACGTGGACGCAATCCGCAAACCGGACAAGAAATCGAGATTAGTGCACGTAAAGTTCTGACTTTTAAACCTAGCCAAATTCTGCGAGACGCGATGACAAACTCGCACGGTGAATGATTAGGATGCGTCCATGACCCAAGCGATATTTCAGCAAGCGACAGCCTTGATGCCTGCTTTGCCCGATCGGAAATACTTTAGAATCGGAGAAGCCTCAAGTTTACTTGGGGTCAAGCCGCACGTATTACGATATTGGGAAAGCGAATTCCCTCAGATCAAGCCCTATAAATCACGCACAGGGCAGCGTCTTTATCGCAAGAGAGACGTCGAAGCACTTCAGCACATTCAGCGCCTGCTCTATCAAGAGCGCTATACTATCGCCGGAGCCAGACAAGCGCTTCGCATGATGTATGAAAACGAATCACCGATACTTGAAGAAGTATTGAGCGAAGAAGCGATTGAAGCTGCAGTTGCAGTGGATATACCTGCGTCTTCAGTTAATGTCGGCGTAGATCCGGCAGAGCTTTCGCCGCCAGCTCCCGTTATAACTCCACCGGCAGTAGCAGCAACGACACCTGTGGTCGAAGCTAAAACCATGGATGTCTTGGAAGTGGTGGAAGAAAAGCTCAACCAAGCGCAGATGGCTGCTCATCTAAAGAGTGCCAGACAGGCCTTCAAAGACCTTCTGCAGGCGATTGACCGATAAAAATAATCCGTTATTATCGCCCCCCTTTAGGGGCGATTGTGCGATTATTAGTTAGCTTCAATTTAATATTGTTATTGATGGCGAGCAGTTGTTTTCAAGTTGAACTTGAAGACTGGTCGAATCGCCAGATTTCTTATCAATTCATTAATATGCAGAAAGATGCGACCAAGCGTGAGACCATGCAGCGTCAATTTTCAACTGCCGGCATGAAGGTCGATCGTATCGAAGCGATTGTTGGCAAAGAGAAAACTCGTGAGCAAATGCTTGAGCTGGTCCAAAATGGAATCGTCGCCAAAGAAGTAATTGAAAATAAAACCTTAAGCCCCGGACAGATTGGGATCTATCTATCCTATTTAGAAAAAGCCCTTGTTAACGCTGAAAATGTCGCGGATGGCCAAATCATTGTTACTTTCGAAGACGACATCGCTATTTCGCCTACTTTGGAGTCGAAACTCCGAGCTGCGCTTAAGAAAGTGCCTTCAGATTGGGACATTCTGTATTTGGGTTGCAACCAAGGCACCTACTTCGACATCCACAGCACCGATGGTTTTGACCCGTACTTCCCCAAGCGCTCGCTTGAAGATAGACACTATGTGCTTCCGACTTGTCCTGTGAAGGACTATCAAAAGGTAACTGGCACGCCGTGGGTTCAGCTTGACTCCAACTGCATTGCTGGCGGCTGGGCTGTAGGTCTCAATTCTGCATCGGCACGTAAGCTCAAAAAGGCCCTCACACCCATTCGTGAGCCTCTCGACATCGCCATAAAAGAACTTGTTGGAAAAAGTGAGTTTCGCGCCTATTGTCTCAATCCAGAACTCGTTTCGGTTGACCTCGCAAGCTCGTCGACCAAACCAGATGGTGAATGGAAATAGGCATGAAGCTTCGGTATTGGTCTTTGGTGTTTCTTATAAGCGCTTCTTCAAGTATAGCCTCTCCACTTTTGACCAAAGGAACCTGGACGGCGAGCGGCAGTCTCACCTTTCCAATCGAATGGCGACCAGCTCTTCAAACCACCTTTTCCATTCATGCAGAGCCAGAAGCAGGGATTTTCTTTGGGGACGGCTGGCTTTTTGCTGCAGGGCTCAAGCTTAAGACTCCGATCGTGGAAAGCAGGCTTCCTCTTGGGGATCATTGGCGTTGGGGCATTAATTTGTCTGTGTACCATTATTGGGATCCCGACTGGAAAGTGAAGCCCTTTGTGGGTATTGCGATCGATTACACCATGAAAGGAGTGGATTTCTCGACCATTTTGGGAAGCGTTGGCGTTCCGGCTGGCATACTTGTACCCATATCTGATTCAGTGGCTTTGGAGTTTGGCGTGAAGGCCAAGGTAACCTTCATTGGTCTGCCCAAGGTTGTTGAAAGCGTGAAAGTAGACCCCGGCTACCTTGGTGTGCGGGTATTTTTCTAGGCCGTGTACGAGCCAATTGGCACAGGCTGATCCAGATCCCCAAAGCGATCAAAAAAAAGAATGGCGTAAATATAAGCCTTTAGGATTGGTTGCTAGCTTCAAAGTGGCGCGCGGGATTCCTGGCGCTAGATTTACCCCTGAAGGCGAACTTTGGGGGTAAGCAATGACAATGCAAATCCTATTATGCGAATCAGAACCGATGATATGCGAAATGGTGAACGAGTATCTTTCACCTCTCGGTTTCAAAGTCGCCTTCGCCAAAAATGAATCCCAATGCCTGTCTCAGATCGAGAAGCGTATTCCTGATGTTGTTATATTAGATACACATTTGCCGCTTTCGAACAGTGGTCAAACAATAGAAAAGATTCGAGCGAAGGGTGTCAAAACACCTGTTGTGTTGGTGAGCAGCAACTATGGAATTACGTCCGAAGAAGACGCCCTCAACTTGGGTGCCAATGGCTTTCTTGAGAAACCCCTTAAGCTGAAGGATTTGTTGACCCGAATTTTAGAATTGATGCCGAACTGATTTTCTCTCACAATTTCTGACCTCAGAATACCGTCATTCCCCTCCCTAGTGACGGTATTCGTTTTTTTCGAGTTCGTTTTGGGACTGCGGATTAGCAGGTTGCTTCCAAAGAAGCTGTGCTTGACTCCAAATTTGGCGTGCGTTCTCTGCCTCTCAGCCTTGCTTCGCGTGAAGTAACTGTATTGCCTGGAAGACCTTTGATGACCTCTCGGCAATGGACTGAACCACAATGGCACTTGAAGGTTTCAGCGCATTCGTCAAGGAAGACGCCATAGTCAAGCGTGAGTTCTTCGCCAGCCTCGATATCTCGCAACGCTTCAACGTTAAGGCCATTGAAACCGCAGTTAGGCTCGCACGCATGGTTTTGCGGGTCCCAGCGCGAGGGTTGCTCTTCCCAGGTGATGAAAAGCTCTTCGCTCAAAGGATAGGCGTAGCGAAAAAACAAATCTGGATCGATGATAGATGGATTCTCGGATGCAAATCTTCGCGTCACGATACGTTGGCTGCGAAACTCACCGTGGTAGATGGTCTGGCCTTTGTGGATCGGTGCTCGAGCATAGATCCCAAAACCTGAAAGAGAATCTCCCCGTACTTCGTAAAGACGCTGCTTGCGCTTATGCCGAGCAAGGCCCTCTGCGACGATGTGTTTCAAAAACCCGGCTCGGCCTATCTTGTCGTAGTCGAGAATGAAGTCTGCTGAGCCGTCGTCACCATTTACGTAGAAGATAGAGCAGGTGAAATTCACTTCGAGGAAGTAGATTCGACCTTCGCTGTCGACTCTAAAATCCATGCGGCCGTACCCTTTGCCGGAAAACATAACAAAGATCTTTTCGGCGGCTTCTCTGAGGCGCCTCGCAAGATCCAGGTCGTCGCAGGGGACATTGCGCCCCGGATGCAAATCCGAGGTCTTCATCGCGTAAGTCTTAAAGGGGACTTCTGTAAATTTGTATTCGACCGGCACAAAGCTTTGGCATTGAGTCGGATTATCGATGCCTGCTGCGACAAGCACGGTGAACTCACGCCCATCTATATATTCTTCAACAAGTGCATCACCAAACTCTGCAATCACTGAAGACCCGCGCTTTTTGAGTTCTTCGAGATTAGAGACACGCGAATGCTCGTCGATACCTAGACTGTCGCCGGCCTTTGCAGGTTTGACAAAGAGTGGATAGCGCAGTTTAGCAGCAGCAGCTTCAATGGCGTTCGCGTCAGAGATAACACGATGTGCTGGAGTTAAGACGCCACATGTGTATGCGACGTATTTCATAACGTCCTTAGGCGGATCGTAGAGCTCTGCAGTTGGGCCTGTATAGGGTAGGTTCAGCATATCGAGGGCATGAATGACGTCGATAGAGGGGACATCCCACTCAAGATAGGCTTCGCACAGGTTCACAAAGATGTCGTAGTTATTTTTGGCGGCTGCTTTGAGTTGAGCGTAAGTGGTGCGTTTCTTCAAAAAGAGGTTGTCAAAATGAGCTTCTGGCCACAAATACGAGAGATCTCGCGCCGGGTGATACTTACCGATATCGACATCTGAATCCGAAAAGTCTGGTTGCAGTACACAGATCTTCATTGCGCCACCACTCCCTCTCGCACAGCGTCCTGAATGATCAACATAAGGAGGTCGCTGAAGCTTTTGTTTGCAAAACGCAAAATTGCGCCTATCGAGGTGACATTTTCGTCTTCCGAGAGTCCGCATTGCGCATTAACTTCCAAAACAAAGAGTTCGCCTGTTTTTTCGTCGAGCCTAATGTCCATTCTGCCATAGCCAGTGCCTCCTACAGCAGCATAGGCTTGCCAGCTTAACTCTTTGATACGTTGTGCAAGTTCAGCATCATTGACTGCCGCGTAATTATAAAGCGGCGCTTGTTCAGGGAGCGGCGCTTCGTTCTCGTAAAACTCCCACACGCGATCGAAGGAGAGGAAGCGTTCAAACTCGGGCAAAGATGCATCAAAGACGCGTTCAACCGGCGCAAAAATGGTTGCCTGAGACGGTCTCTTTGAGCCGCCTACAATCAGCGACGTAAATTCACGACCGCTCACAAAACGTTCGATGAAAATGCCGCGGTCAGAAGTGTTCCACCCATGACATCCCGAATGCAGCGTTTGAATTTGGGCGTCGAGCTCGTCGATGGTGTGAACGACTGATTTGATGGAAATACCCATGCTGCCGCCCGAAATCCCTGGCTTCACAATGAGGGGAGGGGGTAGTACGCGAAAAGCAGACTCGCTTTCAGGGCGAAACTGTGTCCATTTTGGTGTCGAGACTTGCGCTTGGTCAAATGCGCGCTTCATAGGGATCTTGCTGGCTGTGATGTCGTAGAAGTGCTCACGCGCGCCGGTGTATAATAAGCCGCTTTCTTCAAGATACTTCACTACCGAAATGCCTGGAACACCGTTGAGCTCGTCGCCATCACACATGTTAAAGACGATTTGTTTGGATAGACCAGAGCCTTTAATGGAATCGATGACAGACTTGTAGTTATCCATCGTTGTGGGAATCCAGCTCCACGAAAGGCCTAGGTCGGCAAAAGCTCTGGGAAGCTCGCTCAAAGCCTGTGAGTAATCGACGTAATAATGAAGAGTCTCGTCGTCGGTGTGAAGCGTGGGCGCAAGGGCAAAAACGTGTGGCTTGGAGTCTTTCATCGTGTCGTGACTATAAATCAGGGGCCAGAAAGTTCTCAACCGCTTTTGTACAGCTAGGAAGCGCAGACACCCATTTTGAGTCAGGATGCAAGAGTTTGGATGCGTGCAGATGCTTGATTAAGTGTTGTGCAAACTCGCAATGCAACTTGGTGGTGGGGTGCACAGCGTCAAAGAATCCGCTTTGCTGCGCAACATTGTGCTCGGTCGATTCGATATGGTCGCGCCACATGATGCTCGGATCATCGCCGAGCATATGGCTATTCTCCTGCAGGGCTTGGTCAACGTCAAAAATCGAAATATTGAGCTCCCACTTTGTGCTCAGTTGAGCCACGCGTTTCTTAAGTTCTTTATTGTGAAGTTCAGCGCTGCGAGCCCATTCTTCTTTCATGTTTTCAAAAGAGCGCGTTTCCTCAAACTCCCATTTAGGGCTGACTTTAGGATTTGGAATCGTGGGAATCAGAAGATAGCGCGCACCTTTGGAGAGCAATAGTTCCACAGCGGTTTCGATTTCATCCATCGCTTTTGCAACGGCTTTTGCCCGCTCGGAAGCATTGTCGCTTGATGCTTTGGGCCCGTCGGCAAAGAAGTAGTTGTTCGCGCCAACCCAAATCACGTAGAGGTTGCTTTCGAGGTGGGAGGAACGCGAATTCTTCTTCAAGTGCTTTTGGATCATCTTTTGAAGATGATGCAAGCGACACTTTCTTGCTCCCGTAGTTGCACCTCCGAACGAGTAATTGTCGATGGCGATGTTGTCCAAGAACGCTGACAGATAATGCGGCCACAGCGGCCCGTTCGAAAACATGCCGTTCCAATAGGGCTTAAGCCCTAACTGAAGGAAGCGATTTGGGATAGGGCACCCTGCAAGTTTTGCGAGCCCGTGCAGTGCAGCGCCGGTGACGGGATGTCTGAGCTTCTTGAGAAATTTGACGGCTTTGCCTTCCTCTGACAAGCTGTCACCAAGAACCACGATGCGCTTGATGGCTTCTTGTTTGCGTTTATGCTCATTGAAACTAATAGGATGCTCATTCTTTTTTGCGTCGAGTGCTCGCATCTTAAGCACTTTGTGCCCGCGCGGAATCTCTTTCGCGCATTGTGTATGAGCATCGTTATGAGTATGTTTCGCAGTGATAAAAAAAGAGCCGGAAAAGGCACCGCATAGTTTTTCGCGTGAGAGAACGCTTTTGAAGATCTGGGAATCGTCTGGATCTACGTAGGGCGACTCAGGGTTGTAATAGTAACAGCGCACTGACGAACAGCTTTCGTCCGCGTAGGCACTATGTAGAAATTGAGCTGAAAGGAGCAGGGCTAGAACATTTCTCATTGCTAGCAAGAAGCACTTAGGCTGTTCTCACTATTCCGGTTCAAGCGCCAAGACTTGCGAATTGTGCTTCCGGCATGGCCGCGATCGACTCCTTACAGTTTTCGATCATCCAAACAATGACCTGCGGGTTTTGACGCGCTATTTCCGTTAAGAGAGACATCGGCGCACTCTTTGCGGATGTTGATAAGAGCAGGCAGGCAACTGGCAGGACTATTACAGTGGCACCTCGAGTCACTTTGACCATGCGGTTTAGAATCGACGCCCCATTTGCTGCGGTCCCCAAGATAGTGATAGAGATTTCTGCTGCGCGGTAAACGATGACCTCTGCCGCATGAGTCGCTCCTGCCATTCTTTTCGCCAGATAGGCCATCGCTCCGGCGACAAAAGAGGTAAAAACGATTTGTGGAAAATGTTTGGAGGCAAAACTATAAACTTCATCCAACTTAATTCTGACAAATGAGGCGGTACTGTCGTTTTGCGGTGTTTCAGCGGCATATAGACTCAGAGAGGAAGTTGCAATCCCAAATATAAATAGTGAAATTGTCGTTGTTTTAAATGGTTTAACCATGATAATTTGTGTCCGCTTTGGTTTAGTGTTTAACACATAAAACAATCGATAAATAAGTCAATAATATTAAATAGATAGCTGAGCGGAGATTATAAATTGGCACAAGCACTGTTTGTCTATATGAATAAGCGTTCAGTTATTGCTTGACAACTCCCAGCTAAGCTAGTAGAGTGCGAAACTTAGTTTTGTAATGGCTTTGAAAATGAATGAAACAAGACTGACTGATTGCAATATTAAATATGTATACATTATGTGCGTTTTAGGAACGCTGTTTTCATTGCGAATTTTGGGACAGCTCATTCAAAAAGTCTCCAACTTTTCCTTTTTGCCCACTTTCGAAGAATGGCAGGGCGGGCCTATCCCTTATCCTTGGCTCCTTGCGTCTCAATTAATAATTCTGGGAGCGATGGTGTTCGTCATTAGGGGGTTTGCGCAAGGACGCTTCAGGCCAAATCCCAGATTGGGCGTGTGCCTACTCGCGTTTGGATCCCTCTATTTTGGGACCATGTTCTTGAGACTTTGTGCAGGTCTGACCTTTGCGTCTGAGCACCCATGGTTTGGTGCAACGATTCCTGCATTTTTCCACATGGTGCTCGCGTCTTTCATTCTTGTTTTGGGTCATTTTCACTACGGACGGGCTGTCGCTAAAAAATTTCTAAGTTGGGCTGTTTATCCCTTGGTGCTGGCAATCATTCTTGGGATTTATTACGGACTCCTGAGTTCTGGATTAAGTCTCACCTTAAGCGCTTACATTTCGGCGATTATCTGTGGACTTTTACTCATCACATTTTTTGAGATTGTTTTGCCTTACGAAAAGGAGTGGGCTCCAAACTTACGTGACATCACGACCGACAGCATCTGTATGTTGGTTGTGCAAGCGGCGCTGCCGAAGTTTCTAGCCGTCATCACAAGCCTTTACTTGGTCTCTTTTCTCAACGACAACAACATTATTCTGCCCGCGCTTTGGCCATCTCATTGGCCAATTTGGTTGCAGATGTTGACAATGATGTTTATCGCGGACTTTTTCCGTTATTGGTTGCATCGCGCGATGCATGAATGGGAGCCTCTCTGGCGTCTTCACGCAGTGCATCATTCGGTCGAAAAAATGTATTGGCTTAACGTTGGAAGATTTCACCCGATCGACAAGTCACTGCAATTCGTTGTGGAAACGATGCCCTTTATTTTGATTGGCGTATCAGCAGAAGTCACAAGTCTTTATTTTGTTGTGTATTCCGTTAAGGGATTTTTCCAGCACAGCAACGTCGACACCAAGCTTGGGTGGCTCAACTATATTGTGAGCGGACCAGAACTTCATCGTTGGCACCATTCGCAAAAGATAGTTGAGTCAAATAGCAACTATGGCAACAACGTCATCATTTGGGACATCGTATTTGGAACCTTTTTCTGGCCAAAAGACAGAACTGTTAAAAAGCTCGGCTTGCTCAATGAAGCCTATCCTACAGACTTTTTATCTTTGTTGCGCAATCCCTTTGTGAAGGGCCTCGACAAGTCAAATGAAGGGAGCTCACATTGATTAGAAAATTCCTCATGCACCTCAGCATGCTGCGGGTGAAATATCTTTATTTTAGGCCCCTGGTGAAGGATGCACGCAAACCTCTCAGAGCACAAGTTCGCGTTTTAAAGCGTATTCTCAAAAACAATAGCCAAACAAGCTTTGGTAAGGACTTTGGCTTCGATAGCATAAAGTCGACGCGCGATTTTATGAAACGCGTGCCGATTCAAAAGTACGAAGACCTTTTGCCTTATATTGAGCGACAAATCGAAACGGGCGAACTGGCGATTGTCCCTGAAAAGCCCATTATGTACGCGCAGACGAGCGGTACTTTAGGAAAGCCAAAATACATCCCCGTTCGGGAAAGCACAGTGTGCGCCTACAAGCGCGCTCAGCGTATTTTCTCATATGCTCAATACAGCGCGATCCCTGGAGTTTACTCCGGTAAAATCTTGGCCATCGTGAGTTCTCCCATAGAAGGCTATTTAGATAATGGAACGCCCTACGGTTCGATGTCTGGGCTTGTGTATCAAAACATGCCGACTGCTGTGCGTTGGCAATATGTCTTGCCTCAAGAGATTTTTGCTATTGATGATTATGATACTAAGTACAAATTAATCGCGGCATTTGCTCTGAGTGAGAAGAACGTATCTGTTCTCGCGTCTGCCAACCCTTCCACCTTACTCAAAATCGCCGAAGTCATCGAAAACGAATTTGACCTCCTCGTAAATTGTGTCGCCACTGGTCATTTTGATGCTCTCGCAATTTCTATCTCAGAGGAACAAATAGCTAAGCTCAAAGAGCAATTTTTATCTAATCCCGAACGAGCACAGGAACTCAAAACTTTGAAAGAGAGTCAGGGCTTCCTTTTGTTTCGTGATTTATGGCCAAACTTGAAGGCTATTGGCACTTGGACCAGCGGTAATTGTAATCTGCTGGTCCCAAGACTCAGAGACCAGATTTGTCCTCATACCAGAATCGTTGAGATGGGTTACGTGTCTAGTGAGTTTAGAGGCACCATCACCATGGATTGCGAGAAGATGCTTGGTGTACCGACTCTCCAAGACAACTTCTTCGAGTTTGCCCCCGTTCAAGCGTTTGACAACGGCAAAACCGACACACTGCTCATCTCAGAGCTTCAAGAAGGAGAGGAGTATTATATCATCGCGACGACGCCCGACGGCCTTTATCGCTATTTCATCAATGATGTGGTGAGGGTGACTGGACGTTTCGAAAATACGCCGACGCTTGCGTTCGTGCAAAAAGGCAAAGGCGTTACGAGTTTGACTGGCGAAAAGCTCTACGAAAATCAAGTAATGACGGCTGTCCAGCAAGTATGCGAAGCACAAGAACTTGAACCGCTCTTCTTTATGATGCTCGCCGACCAGTACAAATCCTCTTATGAGCTCTACCTCGAAACAAACACCGAGTTCGACACGAGCGATTTTGCAAAGCAATTCAACAGAGCGCTTGGCGAAGTGAATATCGAGTATAAAGCCAAGTTTAAAAGCGGAAGACTTCGCTTCTGTGGTGTGAAGCGCCTCCAAATCGGAACTTACGAGAACTACAAAATCGCGCGAGTTGAAGCAGGGCAACGAGAGGGGCAATTCAAGGCGCTTCACTTACAATATCGATCAAGCGAGAAGTTTCCTTTTGAGGAGCACGTACTATAATGAAGCTGAATCAGCTCAAACTTGAGAAGCTCGAAATACCCTTCCGCGTGTCTTTTAAACATGCGCAAGGCGAACGCAAATCAACTGAAGCGGTTCTCGCAAGTGCCTACGATGTCAACGGCCGTGTCGGAAATGGCGAAGGCTGCCCGCGAAGCTATGTAACCCATGAGACCATCGATTCCTGTTTCGCGTTCTATGAGGCTTATCGTGACGGTCTTTTGCGCGTCGATAGCCTCGACTCGCTTCGCGCGTTTAAGTTGGCCCATTACTCCGATATTTCTCAGAATCCTGCGGCTTGGTGTGCGATCGAAACAGCGATTCTTGACTTACTCGCTAAGGTCGAGAACAAAACGCTCGATGCGCTTTTGGGCCTGCCCGAAGTTCGGGGCCAGTTTCAGTATACTGCTGTACTCGGGGCCTCGAGTCACGCGTCCTTTCAGGCAAAGATGAATCTCTACCTCCAAGCAGGATTCATCGATTTCAAGGTCAAGATACTGGGCGACGAGCTCTTGGACAGTCAAAACTTGTCAGCTCTTAGAGCAATGGTTCCCAATGCCAAGATTAGAATCGATGCAAACAACTTGTTTAAGAACGCCGATGAGGCAATCGCCTATTTGTTGAAGTTCTCGCAGGATATTTGGGCAATAGAAGAACCCATTGCCGCGCGCGATTACGAAGGACTCAAGCAAATCGCTAACCTCCTCGATTGCAAAATCATTCTCGACGAAAGCTTTCTTTCTATTGAGGACCTCTCTCATATTGATAGCTCGATCTGGATCCCTAACCTTCGTATTTCGAAACTTGGTGGCTTGTTGAACTCACTTGAGATAGCTCAAAAGTGTGAGGAGCGTGGAATCAAGTTCATCATTGGAGCTCAGGTGGGTGAAACCAGTATTCTGACGCGCTTGGCCATCTCACTGACAAATGCTTATCGACAGAACTTGATTGCTCAAGAAGGCGCTTACGGGACTTACCTCCTGGAGCATGACATTTGCGATGAGCCAATCATGTTCAAAGAGCAGGGGCGCCTTGAGTTAGACACAAAGGGTACCGTTGGTTTAGGGCTGAGTGTTGTCACTCCGAACCCTTAAGCCAAGCCCGTCCCAAAACGTAGATTGCAGGTCGGGCACTTCAACTTCGTCATGAACAAGGTAACGATGTTGTAGGTCGTTGAGATAAGCGCATCTTGAATCTGCGGATTGTTCGCCAGGGCAGCGCCCAGGCCGTTAATTGCAGCGCTAACGAGAGTATTCACAGAGTGCCCAACTCTAGAGTCTTTAAGATGTTCGTTCATGGCACCCAACGCGGCCTCGCGATACTCCTGTGGAATTGCGTTTGCGATAATCGAACGAATACAGGCAGTGTGAGCGGAATGCTCGCAAGAAAGTATGGATAGACGTTTGCCGCTCCGAGCAGCCTGGTTGCAGGCAGCACACAGCGCTTTGATAGCATTTTCGAGAACAGGCTCCTTCGATTCTGCTGCCACTTCAACAACCGCAGCAGTTGCCGCACCAGGCCCAATTTGGACTGAGCCTGCTCTTTGGGCCATGAAGCGCTGATAGGCGAAAATACAGACTACAGGCACGATGATAACAGCAATACTCACGGCTTTCGCTGTTGTTTCAGGCGTCCAAAAGCTCTGAGCAACTGGCTTTCCCCTAAGACCTTTTATGGCAAGAACCTTTGTTCGCTTATTGATGCGCGCATAGTCATACGCGGTTAAGCCTTCATTGCATTTCTTATTTGTATCTGCTTCTTGAGTCAGCAACAGTTTAACCAACTCTTCGTGCCCACCTTTTGCGGCGAGCATAAGTGCGGAGCGCCCCAAGGTATCGAAAGCATTCGGGTTAGCTTCGTGCTCCAAAAGAAACAAAGCCATGCGAATTTTTCCATGTACGCATGCATCTAGGAGCGCCATTTCGATGTCCGCGTGAGGCGCTCTCGACAACACCGCAAGAGCCGTATTTTGACGACCTTTGGAAAGCGCGAGATTTAATGCCCTAACGAAGACTTCCGGACTCACCTCTTTAATATCGCTGAAGTGTCTGATGGCTGCCGCATTCCCATCTTCCACATAGGCCAGGAAAGACTTCTCCGCCTGCTGAAGCGAAGGGCTCGCGATTGAAGAAAGGCATGAGAAGAGAAGTAAAACAGCAAATCTATACGATATATTCAACATTTATAAACTCAATTTGTGAACTGCTAGATAGGATATTTTGGCAGCAATTGCAAGCCCAAGGGAGCTCACTAAAAGTGCCAGCAAAGCGAATTATGCTTGTATGTCATGGCACCCATGCCTCTTGGGGTCGCGCTAGAATAATAAACAATATTATATGGATAGCAGATGGATGGGGGATTTAATGTTAGTTCTTGCTCAAAGAGTCGCATTGAGCTAGATAGCACGACCGCATTTAATCGAGAGCTTGAGTTAGAATGTTAAAACAACTATCTGCTATCCTATTTCTTCTGTTTACCGCCACAGGCTGCCTCACGCCGCGTGAAGAGATTTTTGGAAGACCCGAGAAAGCGACGGCTACCGTCCTGTTCGAATTAGAGAATCAGCACAAGGGCGGGAAACTTTACGGCTTTAAGAGTACGATTTTTAATATAGACACCAAAACAGAGTACGAAATCAGATACTCGGATAGTGTAAAAATCCTTCATTTACCTCCGGGAATTTATGCTCTTGTTGAAAACATTTCACGCTTCGACCATGGGTATAGTGTTTCTGAGGTAACCGTCGCTGAAACTCCTGAAGAGTCTCCTTGGTTTGTGGCGCTCGAGAACACAAAATTATGTTTGGGTAAAATCGTCTATGACTACCCCAACGACAAGGTCAGGGTTTCAAACAATTTACGTAGTCTCAAGAAAAGCTTACCGCCAGAACCGGCATTAGAATGTGAATACCTTCCTTTCGCTTTTCACCCTGAGACAAAAGCAGAACTTCGCGAAAGATTTCCAAAAAAAGGCAAGGTGCAAAGTGAAGATTAATAAAGGCAACTTACTACTTTCGATATCATGCTTAGCACTCTTGAGTGCGTCATGTACTTCAAGCAAGGTGAGCGCATCATTCTCAAATGTTCCAAATCCGGTATTGTTTGGTCGTCCAACACCATCGAAGATTCCATTTATAGCGGACGTAAAAAACGCTTATTCGAATAGTGGTGGAGCTTTGTCTTCCTTGCGTGAGGGTGACTCTAAGATGGGGATTGAAGCTCTGAGGACTCTCCGAAAATATGACGACGCTTTTATTTCGCTTGATTCATTTGAAGTGAATACATTCGAAATAGGTTTTTTAAGCCAATATATTAAGACAACAATTGTGGCGAAAGGATTTGTTCATGAAAAATAAGTCGAGACTAAGCACGTTGTTTGGCTTTAGCGCGTTGGTTTTGTTCGGCGGAATCGTGACTGGCTGTCTCGGTAGCGCTCGGGCATCGATAACTGCGCCCAAAGCAAATTACCAAGTATCGAGCTCACCCGTCCTTAAGTCCCCAGAAAATAGTGGCGAAGCTCCAAAGGTTTCCTCTGTTGGAAAATTTGAAATGCCATTCAAGTGCTGGTCACTGCTATACGGTTTGGCGCGCCTCGATCCTGAAGTTGACTTGTCGGACGCAATCAATGCTCAGGTGGGAAAATTTAAAGGCAACGCCATAGTGAACTTTCGGATTGAGGCGCATGCTTGCCCAATAAATGGTGCGCCACTTCTTTCGCTTCTGCCAGTTTGGCCCTCCTGTGTTGAAGGCAAGGTCACGGGAGACATTATTCGGATTGAACAACCGACTTCATAAATCCAAAGAGGCAGGAGCCAACTTCTTTAATATCAATCTCCCTTTTGAGTTCCTTTTGCATCGACGTGACACGCGCATCATCTTTCTTGCAGGGTCTAAAGCGCGAGTAAAGGTCGAGTCGATTGCTTACGTTGAGCGATAAGCCGTGCGTGACGATTCCGTTCGATATACGCAATCCAACCGCTCCGATCTTTGCTCCATCTACAAATACTCCGGGTTCGCCGTCGATGCGGTGCCCAGCAATTCCAAAGTGCTTGAGCGTGTCGATCATGACTTGCTCAAGGCGAGTTGTGAAATCGGGGACGGAGATGTTGAGGCGCTGCAAATCTACGATAGGGTAGAGGACAATCTGACCAGGGCCGTGGTATGTCGCGCCACCGCCACGATCGATTTGATACACTTGTACGTTGTTCGCGGCTAAATATTCAGCGTCGCGAATCTCGTCGTGTGTTGCGTGTCGACCGAGTGTGATGAGGGGCTGCGAGTGCGCGCCGATGCCGATAGTCATCTCACCAGTGGAGGCGCACAAGTCTCGAGCGTCGCTCATCCACTCGAGGGCTTGTGGATAGACCCAGTCCCAGTTCTCGTAGAAGCTAAGCATAGGCGGCGATGTGGGTTTCTTTGGCGTGATAGCTACTTCGCACAAAAGGCCCTGCAAAAACGTTGCGCAATCCGAACGCTTTGCCTTCTCTGACAAAGCGCGCGTAGCTCTCACCTTCGACATAGCGTGAGACTGGCCAGTTCTTGAGTGAAGGTCGCAAATACTGACCGATAGTAGCAACCTCAACGCCCAGCTGTTTGAGTAGTGCGAGATTCTCACACACCTCGTCGTCAGTTTCGCCAAGGCCAACCATCATGCCGCTCTTAGTTTGTATGCGTTTAGAAACGTATGCGAGCACAGAGCAGGTAGTTTCAAAGCGCGATTGCGGCCGTACCTGACGATAAAGTCTTGGCACGGTTTCGATGTTGTGGCCAAACACGTCAGGCTGAGCCTCAAGAACGATGTCGATGAAGCTCGTGTTGCCCTTAAAGTCAGGGGTGAGCAGCTCAATCTTAACATCGGGCAGGTCTGCTTTGATGCGCTTAATGCAGGCTGCGAAATGCGAAGCGCCAGCATCTGGCAAATCGTCTCGGTCAACGCTGGTGATGACAACGTAGTCAAGTTCGAGCGCTTTGATCGCGTTCACAAGGTGGATCGGTTCATCAGGATCTGGAGCGAGTCCTTTGGCAGTCTTAACGGAGCAAAAATGACAGCGACGCGTGCATTTGTCTCCGAGAATCATGAAAGTCGCAGTCTTATTCTCGAAGCATTCGCCGATATTAGGGCAGCGGGCCTCTTCACATACGCTGTGAAGTTTCTGCCCGCGCAATACGCGGTGCACGTTACCGCGCGTCTTCATGGAGCCAAGCTTTTTACGAAACTCTTCAGGAAGACGCAGATCCATTTAGTCCATCTCGGCGTAGAAGCGCCGTTGTATGTCGGGCTCTACTTCGTAGTTGCGATTGAGTTCCTTCACCATAAACCCTTCGACAACTTTGCCAATAAGCATTGCGCGAAAAGTAATCTCGCCTTCGATGACGCGCTTGGTGCCTTTCTTGTCGCCCTTTAGGATCCATTTGCCTTCGCCTTTGAATTTATCTTTAGCGACGAGTGGCTCGATCGTAAAATGAATCGCGTGCTCACTCGGAACAAAGCGTGAGGTTTCAACCCAGCTAAACATGTCTGGCGACACCACGCTACTCACGGCAGGCGGTATATTGCCGCCAGCGACGACTTTAAACTTCCACAGGATTTCGCCGTTCTTGAGTTTTTGTTCTTCGATAAGATCGCGTGACCTAAACGCTGGCATCTCCTTCATCATGTCGTTGAGCTTGGGATGATTCAGATACTTTTCGAACTTAGCTAGAGAAATGCCAGGGAAGTCGTGTTCCAAACGAAAAGGTGTCGTCATCGTTTCTCCTTATTCAGCGTTTTGCGAGTTAATTACTTCCTCTTCTCCAGGGCGAATCGCATCAGGCGGATAATTAAACCAGCCAACAAAGAATCGAGACAGAACCAAACACGCGACGAAACCAGCAAGCAAAATGCATGTCGGCCAAGCAATGATTCCATTCAAAATGAGCGGCGGCAAAAGGGCAATGATCGCTATCTCAACAAAGGAAATACCGATGTATGCAAGTCCAAAATCCTCAAGCACAGGCGTCTTCATATCCGGGTCAATCACGCGTAAAAGCGCAACCGACGTCGCAACAGATCCCGTATTCCATCCGTACATAGCGATCGACCGCTCAAACCAAAAGTTCCGACAAATCCTACGCCCTACAAACCACATGAAAGCAATAGTAAATGCGAACCCAAAGACAAAGAGTAAGAACAAGGGCAAAGCATTGTTCAACACAACGTGGGTGGTGATCGAACCTATTCCGAAAACAATGAGGTAATCCGTTACAAGGGACCCAATACGATGGATAGTGCCACGATCAATGTACTGTCCAATGCCAAAACGATTAAAAACGCCCTGGACAATGGCACCTATGATGAGAGCAAATCCAAAAACGGGGAGCGAAATCGTATCCTGAAGGCTCGGGAACGCAGCATGAATGCGATCGTGTAAAAAGTAGGCACCAAGCACAACACCAACCACAAGGCACATATGCCAAGTCATAGCATCAAGCGCCATCGGGCTCACAGTCTCTTTGCCTAAGGCCTTTTGCTCACTCTTTGGCACAAAGCCAGAGCGCATGCTTGCAGGCATTTTTTGCATGGTCGAGACCATTCGGGTCCAACCCTTGCGTGTTGCAATGTTGATGAGGACCATGCCGGCAAACACCGCTGTCATCATTCCTATTGTCGCAGACGCATTGCCCAAAGCTGTCGCGCCATGCCAGGCTGGATCAGCGGATTTCTCAAACACACTCCCCATGGCAGCCACAGTGCCGTATCCGCCGATGAAACCCGCCGGCAAAAATACCGCGAAACCTTCTGGTAAAAGTGGAAAGAGTGGCGTCAGAATGAGAATACCAAACAAGAGCGCAAAGCCATACTGACCAACCAATGACGCCATATTGTAGAAAAAGGTGTCGCCCGTGTGCTCAAGGGTCTCTACAAACTTCACTGCCTTCTTTCTATGGCCCATGAAGAGCGTCGCAAACAAAAAGACGACCATCCAGGATGGATAGGTTGCCATAGCCACCTTTTCGCCACTCATACTAAAGGGCAAAAGGTCGAAAACTTCGCGTCCGAACAATAAGCACAAGATGCCAGCGATTACGGAGCTCGGCATGTAGGTGGCTTGGATCCACTTCACCTTATTCCGAATGAGATGAGCTACGATGATGGCGATGGAGACAATTCCAAAATCAGTCAAGACGGACCGGGTCGCATCAGTCACACTCACTCCACAGAAGGGGCGTTAAAAGATTGGATATGGCACAATACTGACTTTTTGTCAGCTCACAGTTAGTGCTTTTCGTCTGATGGCAGCGCTATTTTGAAGGTCGCGGTCTCCAGGTCTTCTCTCTTACCGTCAATTAGAAATTCCGCCTGAATGGTGTAGTTTCCAGTCGCAAAGCCGCTTTGACCCGGGCGCAAGACAAATCGCGCCCCGTGATTGCCGGTCACGATCACAGTCGAAGCATAGCTTTCAAGCTCTATGTCCTGCTTGAAGAGACGCCATGATACGGTTGCAATGCCCTTGTTGTTGCGTACGTGCAACGAAGCAAAGATGCTGTCTGTAGGGGCAAACGAGTGATCGCCATTTTGGGAGTTTGCGATTTGAATTGCGCTCAAGCGAGGCGCTCTGGCCTTACTTGGGCTTCGCATCAGCTCTGCGCAACCAACGACCGCTAATCCAATCAATATGGCAATAAAAAGACGCTTCATAGGTGTCTTATAACTATAGCAATTTATGGCAGTTTTGCAAATAAGCGACTTTTTAACCTATGTGATCCACAATGCGTGCGAGCACATCGAGCGGAACATTTCCACCCAGCACAAGCGTATCGTTAAACGCCTTTAGGTCAAAGCTCTGCCCAAGTTTGGCTCGGGCTTTGTCTCGCAAAAGATTAATCTGGTTGTGGCCGACTTTATAGCCGCAAGCCTGACCTGGCCAGGAGCAGTAGCGATCAACTTCGCTCGCTACCTCGAGTGGGTTTGAGCCGTTGGTGCGAACAAAATAGTCGACCGCTTGTTCGCGGGTCCAACGCTTAAAGTGAATTCCCGTATCTACCACAAGGCGGCAGGCGCGAAACGCGATCGACTGAAGGTAACCTAAGCGACCTGCTACAAAATCATCGTAGAGGCCCAGTTCGTCGACCAACTGCTCTGCATAGAGCGCCCAACCCTCGTTGTAGGCATTAAATTCGAGCAGCATGCGAATCAGGCTTTGTTTCAAAGTATATTCGCCTTGCCACACATGCCCTGGAATTGCTTCGTGGGCAGCCAAATCAGGCAAGCTGTATTTGCTGTGCAAGTCAGTTGTGCGAAGATTGATCCAGAACTTGCCTGGTATTTTTCCGTCGACAGAACCTGGGCCACCGTAGGCTGCAGGCGCTCCAGGTTCTTGCTCCGGCGGCATGCGAATAACCTGAAGGTTGCCCTGAACCATCGTGTGAAACGCCTGCGGAATGACCTTTTCGCGAATGGCTTTTATCTGCTTTGCAATGTATTCAAGAATCTCTGCGCGACCTTTGTCACCGTCGCTAAATCTGAATTGGGGGTCTTTGGAGAGTTCTTGCATCCGGGTTCCGACGCTGCCCTGAGAGTAGCCGAGCCCCTTGAGAATAACATCCATACGACTATTGAGAGTAGCGACCTGATCAAGACCAATCTGATGAAGTTCGTCAGGAGAGAGCTGAGTCGTGGTAGAGGCCCTAAGCGCATATTGATAATATTCGTCGCCGCGAGGCCTCGACCATATGCCGCCCACATCAGTGCCCGCTGCATGCTGAGCTTCGAGCTCTGTTTTTTGACGCTGGAGAGCAGGGATTATCGTGCTTTCAACAATCGCTTTCGCTTTGCGTTCCCAATCACCGGGTATTTGCTTCGCTTTTGTTTTGTCGATCAAAGTGCTCGCGAGTCTTCCTCCATCCTTGAGACCTTCTATCGCGATAGTCATCTGCTTGCTGGCTTTCTCGGTGAGAAAAGCAGGTGGAACAAGTCCCATGGCCCGCGCGGAGCGAATGCGTTCAAGTTCACCGTCGAGCTGCTTTGGCATTGCGTTCAGACGGCTCAAGTAAAAATCAGCGTCTTGCGCATTTTCCTTTCCAGCACAGTGGGATCCGAAGCTTGGAATTCACGTGACTTGAAGTCGCGGCC
>JADMIO011081426.1_pt1 | contig 58134 bp, 46 predicted proteins | sample 8958161 | NCBI WGS metagenome assembly JADMIO01 (sample SAMN16585339, study PRJNA669376) | soil metagenome | isolation source: Crop rotation soil | place: USA: Cullars Rotation, Alabama | collected 2011
CGACAACTTGTCCACGTGGAATTCTAAGCTTAGGATCCCAATGTGCTGGAAAGTGGAAAGTGTCCACCATCACCGCCAGCTCCTTCGTTTCCTTCGCGCCCAGGCTTTTTTGCACCGTGCCGGGATGCGGGCCATGGGGGATGCCGCCCGGGTGCAGGGTTATCATCCCCCGGGTAACATTCTTGCGGCTCATAAAGTCGCCGTCTACATAATATAATAGCTCGTCGCTGTCGATATTGCTGTGGTTGTACGGCGCCGGGATGGCCTGGGGATGGTAATCGAACAGGCGGGGACAAAAAGAGCACACCACGAAATTATGCCCCTCAAACGTAAGGTGTACCGGCGGCGGCTGGTGCACCCGCCCCGTAATAGGTTCAAAATCATGGATGCTGAAGGCAAAAGGATAGCAGCAGCCGTCCCAGCCCACTACATCGAAGGGGTGGTGACCATAATGAATGCCGTACATCCGGCCCCTTTTCTTGGTTTTTATCAGGAAATCGCCGGCCTGGTCGATGGTCACCAGCGCCGCCGGCGGCCGGATATCGCGCTCGCAATACGGCGAATGCTCCATCAACTGGCCGTTCCGGCTCAGGTATTTTTTGGGAAAATGCACCGGGCTGAACGATTCCACGATAAACAGCCGGTTGTCAGCCCCCTTGAAATGGACCTGGTAGATGGTGCCGCGCGGAATGACCAGGTAATCGCCATAGCCAAATTCCAGGGCGCCATACATGGTGGTAAGCTGCCCGCTGCCTTCGTGCACGAAAATGATCTCGTCGGCATCGGCATTCTTATAAAAGTAGTCCGTGGTGCTTTGCTGCGGCGCGGCCAGCACAATATGGCAGTCGCTGTTCACCAGCACGGCCTTACGGCTTTCGAGGTAATCGGCCACGGGTTTTATTTTGAACCCTTCCAGGCTCCGGTGTTTGAGCATTTTTTCTTCCGCCACCTTTGGCATCACATCATACGGCTCATCTGTTTTTACGATCGCCGTAGGCGGGTGGCAATGGTACAACAGGGAATAATCGTTCGAAAACCCCTCCGTGGAAAACAATTGTTCGGCATACAACGACCCGTCCGGCTGCCGGAACTGGGTATGACGCTTATGCGGGATAGACCCGAGCTTATAATAATAAGGCATGGTTGAAAAGTTTGAGTGAAGAAAAGATGACAGTTAACAGATGACAGTTGACAGGCTTTTGAGGCGTTGTCGGTTGTTCGTTGGCCGTTGTCCGGAGGCCAAATCGCCGCAAACGCCGGTCAACGAACAACCGACAACGGACAACGATCTCAAAGCAAACGCCTGTCAACTGTCAACCATCATCTGTCAACTGATTCCAGCGCCACCATCAGGAAGTAATACTTCCATCCGCGCTTATCGATCCAGTAAGTGAAGTTTCTGTGAAAGGGCATGTGTTCAATCGTTCACCTAAAGGTAATAAATCCTAATTTACGCGCCGAAAAGTAAACCATCATGCAGTTACACACCGCCGGGCTGGTGGTCATCCGCGATAAACAGCTCCTGCTCGCTTACAGCAATAACAAAAAAGCCTTTTACCTCCCCGGCGGCAAGCTCGATGCCGGCGAAACGGCCACGCAGGCCCTGCTGCGGGAAATTGAAGAAGAATTGAATATTGTTTTGCAGGAAGACAGCCTTCGCTTTTACACCCATATCACCGCCCCTGCCTTTGGCGAAAACAACGGCATCATCATGGAGCAGGATTGCTTTATGTATGAGCTCGAACAAACACCCGTGCCCAATGCCGAAATCGGCGAGCTGGCTTATTTCGACTCCCGCTCCTACCCTTCCCAGCCGGCGCAGGTGCCCGGCGTAGTGATGATTATCGAACAACTAAAAAAGGACGGGCTGCTTCATTGAACGCCCCCAATATTTATCACATGAAACGCATCGGCCTCATCTCGGATACCCACCATTATCTCGACCCCGCCGTATTCACCCACTTCGCTGATTGCGACGAGATATGGCATGCCGGCGATTTCGGTACTATCACCCTTGCCAGGCAGCTCAGCGACTTTAAACCCCTGAAAGGCGTGTACGGCAATATCGACGGACAGGACATCCGCAGCGTATACCCCGAAAAATTGCGCTGGCAATGTGAAGGCGTGGAAATATACATGACGCATATCGGCGGTTACCCGCCCCGTTATACACCCGAAGTAAAAAAGGAGCTTACCGCCCGACCGCCGCAATTATTCATTTGCGGGCATTCGCATATCCTTAAAGTAATGTTCGACGGGAAGCTGCAATGCCTGCACATGAACCCCGGCGCCGCGGGCAACCAGGGCTGGCACAAGGTAAAAACGCTGATCCGTTTTGTGATCGATGGCGTTAACATGAAAGACTGCGAAGTGATAGAACTGGGCAAGCGCGGATAGCCCTCAGGGCTTTTTGCCGCCTGTCGCCCCCGGCTTCGGTGGCGGGTGCATCTGCGGCAGCCATTTTTGCCTGCGCGTATTGATAAAATTATACCGCGCCGGTGAACGTTTTTGCAATACCTGCGGATTGTATATAAACGCCATGACCGAATCGGCAAAATCATCCCCCGCATTCGCCAGCGAATATTCCGAGATCGGTTGCTCGCCCCATACGGGATCATTCCAGTTGCCTTTGGTGATAAGGTATTGCGCCGGTGGCGTGGCGCCGCTGGCAATAGCAGTTTGCACGGCCTTTACGCTGATATCATACAACTGCGGCTGAACGGCCGCCTGGCTCTTGGTGGCCGGGATATAAGGCGTCCATCCCACCGCCTTGCTGTAGTCGTCGAGCATTTTGGGATCGGGCGACCCGGCAGGATTGGGCAGGTTCATCGCGGCCGATTGCAGCCCATGCCCCAGCTCGTGCGCTATCACCCGTTTAAAATTATCCCCCCAGAGGATCGGCGCTATCACCGGCGATGATTTGGGATCGCCGCCATAGCTCATGCCAAGCGACATCGGCGGCGGGCTGGCATACGTTCCCTGCGCATTGCTTTTATCGAGCGGCAATGGTTTGTACATGGCGCTCCCCGTTTTATAAATGGTCAAATCGGTGGTGCCGGTTTGCGCGCCCGTAATGGTATCGGCCACCACCTTGCCATTGACTACATCATATTTTTTCTCGTAAAAGATGATATCCGTGATCACCGGCGTAGCGCCGAATACCTTGCGGAAGTCCCTGAACCCATCCACGATCTGCTGGTATTGGTCGAGGGTAACGTCCGGTTCCCATTTCGCCCAGCCCGGTATGGGCTGCCCCACGATGCTTTCCTGCATGGCCTGTGTACCGGTAGTAATGGTTTTTACGCCAAACTCCGTTTGCATGATCTGCTCAAACCCGCTGCGGTCCAGCTTTGCAGGTGCGGTCTTCTTTGCGCCTTTTTTGGACGGGTCCCGCTGGATAAAAGGTTTCAGTTGTAATTTTTCTTCGGCGGCGCAGTGCGCACATTTTCGCTGAACGGTGGTGGCGACAGGAAGACGCCGCAGGCCTTCCGTATAAAAACCGGGCGCTCCATCCACAGGCGATGGCAGCGACGGGGCCGCCTTCGCAGAAACCGGGGTTGATATACAGGCAGGTTTGCGCATGGGCTGTTATAGCGTTTTTAGGAGGGGCATAACGACGTGTCCAATGCCCGCGTGATGATTTGCCGCACCGTGTTCACAATAAAAGGGTACTGCGCCTGTGTTCCGGCAGGCACATGCAGGTGTCCCATCGGGATGCTTGTTTGCTGGTTAAGCTGCAACAGGCTCACCCGGTAAAAGATTTCATTCGACAGGAAGCTACCACCCGAACCACTGTCCGATACGGCGTTTGCCGGCGGCGTGGCGTTGGTGGTCTGGTCTACCGGCCCCACGCCGGGCACATGACCGCTGTAGCTATCGTCCTGCACCACCCTTGGCGGCGCGCTCATACCCGCACGGGGCAACGTGCTTTCGGTAAACTCGTCGCTGCGCCCTCCCCTGCCATGGATACGCGAAAGCGATCTGTCAAGGTCGGCCTGCGTGGAAGTAGCGCCTTCATTATCGTCAAGGCCGCTGCCCCGGGCCCGGGCCGCAAAACGTTCCAGTTCAAAAATGCCGTTATCGGCATTGCGGCTGATGGTCATGATCATATCCACCGCGTTGGCGCCGCTGGTAAAATTCCGTACATATTGTTCTACGACGCCCGCATCGAAATCACGGTAGCGCACGGGGAAAATAGCGCCCTGTATACGCGCCTGGCAATGCGCGCCGCTGATGGTTTGCCCGTCGAGCGCCAGCACGATGGCGCCGGAAGGATTGCCTACCGACAGGCCGCTCATCGCACCGGGCCGGCCCAGCGTATTGTCCAGGCCAAAGGGATCAAAACCTGTGATAAGGATTCTTTTAACGCCCGGGTCTACCGCTGCAAAGCTTGTCACATCGAGGCCGCGCGAAGCTCTTTCAAATGTGCTGATAAGCGTATTGCGCTGGGCGGTAGTAAGCGAAAACGTCGGATGCCATTCCTGCAACTCCCGTATGATAAAATTCCGCGTCCAGTACAACGGCCGGTCGTCTACCGAAAGCCGGCCTGCGGTGGTGCTGCCATGAGCGCTTGTCCACAAATCCGTACCTGCCTGCTGCACTGCGGCGGTAGCGGCCCGCAGGTTGGCCGCAAGACCCAGGTTGGTCCTGAAAGCAGTGGCAGCCGTTTGATTCAGCATCGATGGATTGGTGCGCTGCAATCGTTCGATCTCCGTACCCAGTCCCGACACCCCGCTGCAACGCGGAATAGCCGCCGCACCCAGTGCCGGATCGATGGCTTGCGTGGTAGGATCGCGCATACCGGCTATCCTGGTATCCAGCGCCTGCTGTGCGTCCTCGCCACGGCCTAATCCCATATGGTGTATCAGCTCGCTTCTCAGTTCCCGGTTGGATGGATCGCCGTCATTGCGCGGGGTCGCGCCCGAAAAATCATTTATCCATTCATTGACCAGCGTGGCGTTGGAGCACCGCGGCCGGGCAAATCCCCTTACCTCTACCCTCGTTGCGCCCGCAATGGCGCCGCAATAAATTTTTACCGCCATATCATGGTCCATACGCACGCATCCATGCGACAGCGGCGTACCGTCTACCGGCGTATATTCATGCAGCGCAATGAACCGCGGCGAACCGATAAACTGCGTCCAGAAATCTACTCCACTGGAAGATTGCCGCTGCACGGAGTTAACGGTAAACGTACCTATCTGTGTGCAATTGCTGCCATTGACGGCCGACTGCGCTTCCGTACAGCCCACCGCGTTATCCGGCGCGCTCGCAGGAATGCAGCAGCCTCCCTTACCCGAAGAGCAACGGGCCGTCTCCACCGTGCCGGAGTTATTCCAGAATATAGATACGGTTTGGGGCGTTTCCTGGTTGACGACCACCAGCCGGATAAAATCATTGGGCCTCGACGGGCAATCCACCCGCGCAGGCGGCCGGGGCGTACGCTGGATCTGCCGGCTGATGCTGCCCCCCTGTTGTATCGTATGCGTCAGCTCATGCGCCAGCAAATGCTTTCCGTCGTCCGAACCGGGCGAAAACCTGCCCTCATTAAAATAAATATCATTGCCTACCGTGAATGCCTGTGCGTTTAATTGCTGCGACAGCGATGCGGCGTAATCGCCGGTGTGAATGCGTACCGACGAAAAGTCGGCATTCATGCGGCTTTCCATAAAGCTGCGCGTTTCTTCCGGCATTCCCTGCCCGCCGCCCCGGGTGGCGTTTATCCGTTCGCTGACATCGCTATCGGCGGTTCCACCGGTGTCATCGCTTCTTTTTTGAATAAAGGGAGTAAGTGGTTTACGTTGCGCTTTTTCTTCTTCTTCGCAGTGCGCGCATTTGCGCTGGATAAAGGCCGTGTCCGGCATCCGCATCACCCGGGCCGCCATATCATCGGCTTCCCGCTCCAGCGGATCGTCCGCCGCGCCCACGGCCAGCTTCCTTTGCAGCGGCAACCGTTGCAAACAAGCTTCATACACTTGCTCACCCCCCTGCCCGGGCACAGGCATCACCTCCCTCCCCGCCGCAGGTTGTACGGCAGGCGCCGGTCCCGTTATAACATGATGTTCAGGCATACTGATTCTTTAAAAGAATGTTTTGATATCATCCGCGCCCGGTTGCTTGTTCGCTTTCTTTACAAAAGCGGTCCATCGCGCTACCAGCGTTGCGGCCGACTGCATATCGACCGCCGCCCCGCTTGCCTTTTGCTGGTCCCAGGCGCTGATGATTTTTTTAATCACATCCAATGCCGGCGCCGTTCCCGTTTGCTGCAGGTATAAAAACCAGGTATACGTTTGATACTGGTTGTTAAACAGCCATTCCGGGTCGTCATTGAACAGCATGAATGCTTCAGGAAAATATTCCGTATCGGTACTCCCTATTCCGGTATTACCCCGCGCATAGGTGGTGACCGCCGTCAGGCCAAGGTCCTTTACAAATTTGTTGAACTGCGATTGAATGGTGGGATCGCTTTGCTTGTTGCCCAGGAGGGTATTCCCCACGGCATGTCCCAGCTCATGCGTTACATCCCGGGTACCCGTTGGGTTTACGCCCGCCACGCCGCCGAGGAAAGCATCCGCTTTGGCGAAAGCGCCGTCATACATCGTAATGGTATTGCTCTGCCCGGTGGTCAGTACTTTGGTGGTGGCATTATACAAATAATACCCCTGGGTAAGACCGCTGATCTGCCCGGGATTCACTTTGATGGAAGCATCCTGCCGCGCCAGGAAAACAGTGTTGAGCCGTTTTAAAACCGGCAGGCTCATACGCTCCAGCGAAAGTTCTACCATGGTGAGCTCACCGGTCGTATAATCTTTTACCCCCGCCAGTTCGGCGTCGGTGTATTTATGAAAGGTTTTGAGCCGCGTTTTGGCGGTAGCGGCATCCATAACGATAATAGCGTAATTCTTTTTAAACCATTCGGGTGTCGTGCAGCGCGTGGCAATGAGCGCATTCGTTTTTTCGGTGATCTCTTTTACCGTCGGGGCTTTTATCTCCGCTTCGGTAATGGTGGCTTTATATCGTTCCTGTATCCATTTCACCAGCTTATCCGGCGTTTCGGCCTTTGCCGCATCGAATGCATTTTCCATGTACCCGGGAATACGGGTTATCAGCGGCAAATCGGGATCGCCCACCACCGTATCGCCTTTTTTCCCGATACGCTTCACCTCTATATCCACCAGCCCCGCCGCATCGGGCTTATGAAATATGAACGTGTAATAATAAAACACCGTTTTCGACGGGTCGGCGGTATTGGTGCTGATGGGGATTACCTGGTCAATCTCCGTATTCCGCAGGGTCCTTTGGGTAACCCCGGCGGTAGTCGTTTCATTGATATACAATTCAACCGCTATATTTTTTATGATCCTCCTTTCGTCGGCATCGGCAATTGTATCCAACCCTTTAATGGCGCCCGGCTTTTCCGTAGCGCCCGGGTGTTTCTGCTGATCCTCTTCCAGTAAAAAATCGGCGTAGTCTTTATCCGTCACGCCCGCCGTCGCCGGCACGATCATCTTATCCGCGGTAAATTCGGATAGCAGCAGTTGAAACACCGGCTTCCCTTTCGTGGCGTCATAAGAGTAGGTAAACGCGCAATGCGCGCTGAATGGTTTGTCCAGGGCCGGTGGCGTGGCAATCATTCTCACCTGCACCACCGCCGTTTTCTTAACCGGGGCGCTGCCTGCGGCAGGCAACGCTGCGGGGCGAAGCTCCCATGCTTTCGCCAATATGACATTCCACGCAGCAGTGCCCATCTGCATACCCGCGGGGGCCGCCGCCAGCACCGGCCCCTGCACTTCGTATACAGCGTTCAGCTTTCTATACCAATAGTTGTATCCCCCGATGCCATTCGCTCCTCCCGATGTGTCTTTAAAGGCGCTGGTTTCGATAACCGGCCGGTTAAAGAATACCTTATCGGTGTAATCGTCAACCCGATCGTCCCGGCGGACGGTATTTTCATCGGCAGCGCCCTGCTGCACCACATGCGTGAGCTCATGCGCCATCAGGCGTTTTCCTTCAGCACTGCCGGGATCATACATACCCCGGTTGAAATAAATATCATTGCCGATGGTAAAGGCACGGGCATTCAGCCGGTCCGACAACTGCGCTGCCTGGTCGCCGGTATGAACATGCACGTCAGAAAACCCCGCGCCAAAACGATGCTCCATAAACTGCCGCGTCTCCTCCGGCAGGCTGCTGCCGCCACCGCGGGTGGATTGAATGGCGTTGCTCACCTCATCGTCTGCGGTATGTCCGCTGTCGCTGTCGCTGTTTGACCCTTTTTTCCGGATAAACGACAACAAAGGCGCACGCCGGATACCGCGTTCTTCTTCCTCGCAATGCGCACATTTTCTTTGGATAAAAGAGGCTTCCGGCATACGCATTACCTTATCGGCCATCGCATCCGCTTCCACCTCCATTGGGTCGTCGGTCGCTCCCACCTGTAACTTTCGCTGGATGGGCAGGCGCTGTAAACAAACCATGTCATTGCCCGCTTCAGCACAGGACTGCCCGGGCATCGCCTCACTGGCTGCCGACACCATATCCGCTGCGGGCGGTGATATAAAAGTTTCCCGGCCCATGTTTAGCTGTTGCGCATCTTATTTTACTTTTATCGTTTCCCCGTTCTGCGTTACCACCTTTACCTTATCGGAGGTCTTTATCTTCATGCTGAGATCCGCCGGCGTATTATCCGAACCGCGGGTATATTCCACCCCGTCCTTCGTCGTAAAATACCAGCGCACATGCGGCGATTGCAAAAAAGGCGTTCCCTTATCGGTGTCTACTGAGTGACCACCGTTTGTTACGTCCGCTTCATTGCCCACTACCTGCTTGCCGCCCATTCCGCTGCCAAACGTAAAATGCTCCCCGCCGCCCACCAGGACGCCGGGAAGGGCATTGGATATCCTTTTTTCCAGCGCTTTCCCATTGCCCTCTCCCACATGACAGCCCAGCAGAAGCAACATGCCTTTGTCGCAGAATTTTATTCCCTTTAATTTATCGATCTGGGCCTGCGGCGAGCTATACACCAGCGACTTGTCGTCGATCACATACTTATCGCCGTTACCCACGCTTTGATAGCCGTCCGTACCATGCCCGTTTATTTCGAGGCTCGACACGCAACTGCAATCATTGCCCTTATCATTGATATAATTATTCGTCTTGGTTACCATATCATCCACGCTCGAAACGCCTATCGTTCCCGCCCCCGGCTTATCTACTACCACCGCTTTGTCTTTCGTGTTCGAATTGTCAAAAGCATGCACCCTGCAGGGCTTGTCTTTCACCGATCGCTGTATAAAAGGCGTGATGCCGCCCACTGCTGGTGTACGCTGCACCATCTTTTCTTCCTGTTCGCAGTGGTCGCATTTGCGTTGCACAAAAGGCGATTCGGCCATGCGCATAACCCTCCTGTCGGCTTTCTCATCTACTTCGTCCTCCAATGGGTTGGTTTCCGATGCAATGGCGGCCTTACGCTGCACAAAACCGGCAGCGGCGGCCGCTGACATGCTGCCGGCGTTTGTTTCGGGAACTAACTTTTCTGCCTTCATGCCTGTATTCTTTTATAAGGTTTTGCCTTCCTTCCTGAATTCTTTTTTAATGCCCTGCACCAGGTCGTCCACCGTAATGGCTTTCTCGTTCCTGCTAAGCGTTCTTAAGGAAGCGAATTGCACGACGTTCATAATCGAGCCGCCCGATAATTCAAACTGCTGCGCGATCCTTTCCAGCTCATCGCGGCCCGGCGGCTGGCATTCGGCGCTGAACGCATTGCTCCATATGCGCAGGCGCTCCCGCGACTGCGGTTTCTGGAAATGGATGATCGATTGCAGCCGCCGCGTAAAGGCTTCGTCTACGTTGTTGCGCATATTCGACGCCAGTATCACCAGCCCCGGGTAATCTTCCAGCCTTTGCAGCAGGTAGGCTATCTCCTGGTTGGCATACTTATCGTGCGAATCGGAAATGGCCGTCCGTTTTCCAAACAGGGCATCGGCTTCGTCAAAAAAAAGTATCCAGTTTTTATTCTCGGCTTTTTTAAACACCTTCTCGAGGTTCTTCTCGGTTTCGCCGATGTATTTGGAAATGACCATCGACAGGTCTACCCGGTATACGTCGAGGTGATATAGTTTGCCCAGCAAGGCGGCCGTCAGCGTTTTGCCCGTACCGGGAGGGCCATGGAACAGGGCCTTATACCCCGGCTTCAGCTTTTTGCCCATGCCCCAGTCCTCGTACAGCGTTTGCCCGTGTTGCAGCCAGATGCGCAGCTCGTCCAGTTGCTGCGCCGTAAATTCATCCACCACCAAATCGGGCCAGTCCATTTTTGTGGTGAGCCGTTTTGCCGGGAACTCCATACTGAATGACGGCTTGCGAAACTGGCCGGTAGTGAAGAAATCAACATATTCCTCGGAGACACCCACAGCCCCCGCCGTCCACGGCTCACTGGCCGGGGCCTGGTCGATGGTGATGATGTTATGCGCCTGGAAAATATGGTCGGGCGCAAAAAGATAGTATAGCCGGAACCGTTGGGACAGGTCATTGCCCGCCAGCAGGAAAAGGGCGGTTTCTATGGTAGGGATAAACCCGCCGTGGCGCGTGGCCCTGATACCCCCAAATTCGGTGTACCCGCGGCCCAGCGCCTTATTCACCGAAAAGAACACATCCAGCAGGTGCGGCTGCACATACGGCACCAGCGTCATGATCAGCAATAACCTTTCGTCGACGCCCAGCTTATAATAATTTACAAACTCGGCATACACGGAATGATCGCCCGAAAGATCCGGGGGCGCTATATCCTGTTCGCCGGCCACCGGCTTTTCCACCTGCACATGGGCAGCTACTGCCGGCCCGTTATTTTTACGCCGGAACAACCCTAATACCCGCGCCGGCTCTTTTTCCGGTTGTATCTCTATTTCCTTACCGGGAAAATAATCATACAGCCGGGCGTTTACTACCCGCGCAAACCAGGTTATTTCAAGCGCCAGGCTGGCCGCATTCTGCGCCAGCTTGTCGGCAGGAGCCTGCCCTGGGCTTGTCGAAGGAGGCGTTGCCGTAATAAGAGATGCTTCTTTTTGCATACGGTATGTTTTACCATTCCACCATAATGATATAGTCGTTCCAGGGCAGGCGGACCTGGTTGTATCCCCATGGAATGCTGTCGAGTAATATGTCGAGCGTCTTTCTTTCTACCTGCAACAGCCAGCCGCCGTCGCTGGCGCTGGCGCTGCGCGTAAGGATAGCGTCCCTTTTCAGGAAACTTTCACGCAGGCCATTAACAGAAGTGTTTTTAAGCGCGCTCCAATGCGCGATGACCGCCGCCAGCAGTTGTTCCGCTTCGGCCCTATCTTTTTCTTCCAGCGGCATCTCCAATGGCACCGGTTCTTCGGGCGATAACGAGCAACAAATTTTTTCCAATACCAGGCTATACTCCGGCTGGTTTTGCAAACCGGTGCCGAGGTATTTCAATACATGCACGGCCTTGTACGCAGCCGCCTTGTTTACCCATTTATCCCCCTCAAGCAACCCCAATTCCGTAAAAAAAGGTTTGAAATAAGGGGCCAGCAAAACGATACCGCCCGTTTTAATAAAGAATTTTTCGGGCGACTCACTACCTGTTTCATCAGCCGTTGTATACGCAGCAGGCGAATCCCCTTCCCCCGGCACGGCAACAGCCGCATGTTCCTCCCCCAAAAACAACAACAATTTCAGCCGGCTTATTTCCGCGTCCGCGGGTAAACTGTCTTCATTAAGCGCCATTGCCCCGGGTACGCCAGCAACGCCCGGGTTCTCCAACAGCCGGGGCGCATTTTCCAATATTATTTTTTGCAGGATGCGGCGCATCGTATGCGCATCGGGCAAAGGGCCGTCAAACGATTTTGCATATATTTCACGTATCCATGCCCGCAGGTAAACAGCTGCACCCGACAGCGCCGTCAGCAGGCCAATGATCCGCTCCCCGTTTTCGGCCGTAAGCTGGTGGCTGATCCGCTTCCAAAGGGATTGCCGCGAACGTTCCCGCAGCAAAAACCGGGTAAATCCTTCGGGGTCATGCCTGATAACTTCTTCGCAAATCCTATTGAGATCGGGCTCGGTCGCCGTGCCCCACCAGGGCAATACGCCATGCAACAGTATATACTGCAGCAATTCCATATGGGAATGCTTCCGCGACTGCACCGAAGCGCCCGACGCCGCCTGCGCCAGCTTTTGACCCAGCGCCTTTTCAAACCCCTGCAGGAAGGCCGTGGCGAAAGACGTGGAAACGGAGCCGGTGTTAAACACCCCCAAATCCACTTCCAGCCGTTCTATATTGATCCATGTTTCTGCTCCCGCATAGGGCGCGCAAACACGGTCGATCATTTCCTTTACCTGCTCCTGCAATACCATCGACGATACCTGCTGCCGCAGGTCAAACGCCTGTTCTTCCTCCGTGCAATGCAGGTCAAATACCAGTCTGTTTACCAGGTGCGTCATATTTTGCTGCTACGTTTATTATTCACAATCGTCTTCACAGGAACCGCAGGGCCTTAGCGTGTTCAGTACTTCCACCAGCGGGTTTACTTTTTCATACGCCGGCATTTCCGTTTGCGCCATCTCCTGCAACCAGGGCCCGTATGCTTTTTCAAACCGCTGCATCTCGTCGATGTCCAGCCATACCACGCGTATATGCACATGCGCGGGCGATTCGGTTTGTATGGTCTTTTCCACCAGCCGCCGGAAGCTGGCGTTCCTGAACCGCTTGGGCCAGCAGGGCAATACAATGGTAGCCCGCAATGAATAAGGGTCTTCATTGTTGTCGCAGGGGTCGGCCTCGCAATACAAATCCAGCTCGAACCCGAAATACCGCATCAACGCCTGTATGGCTTCTTCCACATCGTCGTCGGCCGGTTTCTTTGCCTTTGGATCTTTTTTACTGTATTCATACAGGCTTTGCGCCAGCACGGTGCCATCGTCGCCATGATGAATGATAAAGCCATATTTCAACCCGGCGGCGGTGGTAGCGCCGTTGTCGACTATTTCATAATTGATCCTTTCAGACCCAAATTCACGCAGGTCCTGTATGCGTTTGGCAAGCTGCGGGTAACGCCTGAACTTCATTTCCACCGGGGCCGTGCCGTCGGTAAACACCTGCTGGAAAAGAAAAGGGTAATCTATGGTGGCAGATCCTTTTTTTGCTTTCAGGTAATTGAGCACCCAGGGCATGTTATCAAAACATTTCTCGGCGGGCACACGGGTTGTTTTCACCCGGTAAGGCGGGTATTCCACGCCCTCGCCCAGCCCCTTGCCGGTATCACAGTTGTCGAGACAGGTGTCGAGCAGTTTTACTTCTATCGGTTTGCCCAGCTCGTCATATTCAATATCGAGCTTGGGACGCAAAAGAATATGCTCCACCAGGTGCAGTCCCTCGTTGTTGTTGATAAGCGCCATCACTTCCAGTATGCGCTGGAAGGCCTGTTCCATTTTTGCGCTGCTGTCGAACGTGGGGCCGGTGGCCAGTAAAACGGCCGTGTCGGGATTGGTATCGTCGTACAGCTCAAACCAGAATACGCCAATGGTGCCGCTGGTCTTGCGCGTTTTTCTTTTAAGGTCCTGCCGGAAGGTATAAAAGCGCCGGTCGTCGGCATGCTCCAGCAGGTCGCTTATCAACAACGACATACAGCAACCGTCTTTTACATCTACGCTCGTGAGCAATACTGATTGCAGGTTATCGGGGTCAAGCAGCTTTATGATATAGAGTAATTCGCCTTTGGCGTTTTTTTTCTGTACCGGCTGTTTTGTCTTTTCATCCGTTTCCATGGCAGGTTCGCTGACCAGGAAACCTGGCACTAAGCTCCTGCAATCCGTGCTCGTAAAACCAAGCAACCGGCTTACCCTTCTTTCCGTGCCCGACACATTGGCGCTGTCCCAGCTATCGGACAGGGCATAATTATAACCCAGCCCGCGTTCATTGCTGATATGCACATATTCGCCGTCTTTTAATACGCGTATTTTATCGCCCAGCAATCGTTGTTCCACATTATCGGGCACGAGCCAGCGGCACAGCGCCTCGTATTCGCTCATATCTTCACTGAAACGCGCCAGCAGGTGGCTGAGCAGGCGGTTGCGCCGGTTCAAAAACAGGGCAGGCGTTTCCGTGAGCCCTTCCAGCACCGCCCTGAAATCATCTATGATCTGGTCGAAATGATCGGCCCCGCGGTTTTGCTGGTCTATTAGCAAATCTCTCAACCCGTCTATTTCCGTCAGCACCCGCGTAAAATAAGTATGCGATACCGTGTCATCGAAGCTAAACAGATCGCGCAGGTGGTTCAGTTGCACCAGGTAACCCGCCAGTACCTGCTCAAAAAACAGGAAATAGCCTTTCAGTTGCAGCGCCTGTATCTTTCTTTCGGGGCTGGCCGTAGCCGCCAGGCCGCCGCGTTCGCTTACGCCATAACATTCGGGCAGCGAATACGTCACCGGGTAATAATCTTCCAGGTCCATATACTCGCCCACCGGCACGGGAAAATCCGTTTGCACCCCTTCCAGCTTGTATTTGCGCTCCAGCGTTTTCAAATCGCCGAATAGTTTGAGCATGCGTTCGGGCCGCCGGTCGGCGCTGCCGCCGGTATAATACGTAATGATCTCCCGTTGCTTACAGAATACCACCTGCGACATGGCCGGTTTTATACGGGCTATCTTGCGCTGCGCCCGCAGGAAATCGACCCACCGGGTAAAATACAGGTGGCTGGTATCTTTTTTAAAACCATCGAAAGGCAGGTGCAGGTAGGTAATGGCCTGTATGCCTTTTATCCCCGAAATAACATGGATGAGATCTGACAGGTGCAGGTCCCGGAAAAAATCCGTTTGCTCCAGCTCCTTATCGTCTATAAAACCATGCTCCAGCGCCGGGCCCTCGAATATCTCATCTACCTGGTACCCTTTTTCCAGCATCTGCGGAATGGTATAAAAAGGTACGGACGGCGTGAAGTATTTATATATCTCGAAAAACACCCGGGCCAGTATGCTGTCGGTGTCCGCGTCTTCATCCACCACGAAGGAAGCGCCGATCCCAAAGTCCTCGTATTCGGCCGCATCTACCGAAAGCACGTCTTCGCACAGGTTGCGGTTGGCCGATAGCTTTTCGGTGATCTGCTGGCGGATGGCTTCCCGTTCAGCCGTGTCGGTCACATTTTCTTCGTATTCCACCATAATAGTATACAAGCCTTCCAATTCTACTATCTTCGACGGAAGGGCCGTACGCGATACCAGCTTCAGCTCTTCAATCAATTGCTGCCGCGTAGCGCCTGTCTGCGTTTCATATTCCTTTTTCTTTTTTTTGGTATCGGCCAGCGTTTTCCTGGCTGCGTCCTTCTGCGCCTCCGTGGCATTGGGATCTTTTATCGTAGCCTCCGCCGTCTTTACCTGGTCGTCGAACCCCTGCAGGGTGGTATTTATTTTGGTCAGCGCGCCATCGGGCCCTGTAATCTCCGCTTTTCTTTTTGCCCAGGTGGCGGTGTATACGCTTGCATCGGCGGCGTCAAGACCCAGTTGCCCCAGGCACAGTTTCTCCGTGGACGTAGCGCAGGAGCAATCATGATCTTTGCGGTACGCGTAAGCGTTGTAGTCTATCCACACCGGCACTTCGTAATCTTTACCCGGGGCCACCCAGGCATTGCGAACGCCTTTTACATCGATGATCAGCTTTCGGTAATCGTCTATCGTCAACGGGCTGTTGTGCAGTATCTGCCGGGCGGTATAAAAAACCTGTTTCCAGGTGTCTTCGGTCAGGTTTTCCGGCGCGAGCAAATCCTTTACGTCAAAACCCGTACGATACGCCAAATCGGTAATGGCATAGGTCACCGCTTCAAGTATGGTGATACCGGGATCGGAAAAATTATAGTCCGTCCATAGGTCGCTGCCCGTAGCGGCTATTTGGTCAATGCCTTTTTTACGCAGGGCCGTATAATCTTCGGCGGGAAGCAGCGGGTTCGCTTTTATCAGTGATATCGTATCTGGCATGGTGGATTATTTTTGGGTGGTGGATGCTTTCTTGCGCTGCTCGCAGGGCGACAACTGCGGCGGCGCTTCATATGGAATGATGATATGCTGCGGAACGGATACCAGGAGGGATCGCGGCCCCGATGGTTTGGCCACGATCTCGCCTTTAAAGTGGCGGATGCCCGTCACCAGGTGCAGCACCTCTTCGCAATTACAGGCTTTGGCGATGGCTTCCGGCAGGTTGGCCGCGGGTGTGTTAGTACCCGGTACAGGTGTCTCCGCCGGTGCAGGATGATGGTCATGTTCGCCCGGGCAGCATGCCGAGCGGCAAACGGCCATAAAAAAATCCGTTATAAAATCAACATAGGAGCGCTGCTCGATAAAAGTAATGACAGACGATGCGTATATCCCCTGCCCGAACGACACATCGGCTTTATCATCGAATGCCCACGGCGTGAGGAAATGAACGATCTCCTCATTCAGCTTTTTGAGATAAAAACCAATATCAAACCCTTCATAGAATTTTACGCGAAAGGCGACGATGATTTCTTCGTATACCGGGTTCTTCGCATGTACATGTACAAAGGGCGATACCTTTTTTTGCAGGTAGGCTTCTATTTCGAGCAGGGTGCGCCGGCTGGTTTTGGGTTGCAATGGATTTACCGCGTTCCTGTTTTTGAGATTGGCCACGGGCACCAGCAATACATGTCCCGGCGCCACCTGTGGCCCACAGCAAGCGGTATTGACGTGTTCTTCTTCCCGGTTGCCCGCCAACTGCCTGAACGCATTATCCAGCAATACCTCCGCACGGCCCGCCGCTATCGCGCCCGCCTGCCGGCGGGCGATACGGTTATCGGCATTGCTGGTCACATGGCGGCAAAGACAATTGGGATCGGTATGCGGGATACATTTTACTTTATAGATGGAAGGGAACCTGTCCAGCACCAGGTGTTCATAATCCCAGGCATTGATAGCCCTTCCCTTATGCCGCAGCCGTTCGCTGACACGGGTATAATATTCGGGCGGCAGTTCGGCGTGCTTGCCGTCGAAGGAAGCAAATGGCTGCTGTACCTTGCTCACCGCATCTACCGGCACCACCAGCTTGGCGATGCTGCCCGCCGCGAGCGCCTGGTCAAAATGCGACTGGGCATTTCCTTTATCTACAAACTGTACTTCCGTCGCCTGCGCAATGATATCTATCAGCCGCGGAATGCGGTTCGCGTTTTCGGTGACGCTGGCGGCAAACCAGTAAAGCCCGTTGGTAACGATGGTATGCTGGTCATTGGCATCCTCCGGTATCGAAATTTTTACAATACCCGTTACCTGGAAACCAAACGTGCCATCGGATACAAGGTTCTCTCCCTTCAACGGTTTCCATTCATTGTAATGCAGGTACGACCAATGAATGGGGGGTGGATCATCGTCTTCATCATCGGCGCTCCCTTCGGCAAACTGGAACAACAACGAAAGGTTTTCCAACGCGGCCGCTTTTTCCACGCCTATATATAGGCTGCCTTCTTCCTGTATGCTGCCCGAATACTGGTTCAACGCCTGCTGGCTGCCCTGCAACCCCGCGCCCCAGGCCAGTACTTTTGGATAATCAAGGCCCGCCGATCGTACCATTACCTGCATCTGCGCCCCGGCCAGCTTTTCCTTACCGGGTGCCGGCATCGCTACCGGCGCCGGTTTATTAAATACGGCATACGGGCTCGTATAGGTAAACTGCGGCAGCAATTGATTGCCCGCGTCTACCAGCAACCCGTTTTTCAACGCATTCAGCCTTGCATAGGCTGCCGGTTCATGCTCCAGCAACCCCATCGACGAGGAGGCCCTTTCTACCGGGTGTATATAAGTTTCGGTTACACCAAAGGGCGAGATATGGAACACCTGGTCGATATCGGGTTCCAGCGCCGTGAGCAGCGAAAGATAGCTAAGTGAAATATCATTTATTTTCAACCGCGGGGCCAGCTCCTGGCTGTTCTGGAAAAAAGTGCTGCCGGCATTCACCACTATTTCCGGCAGGTAGCTGATCCGCAGGAAACCTTTTTCCGTTGCCGCCGCCCATTCGGTTACCGGCAGGATAGGTCTTCTTGTAAGCGGGTGCGGCACTACCGTTCCTTCGCCGTCATTGCCAAAGGCCGGCACCCTGAGTATGTTCTTTTCCAGATCATTGGCGTAAAAATCATTGCCCGATTCCGACACCAGCCCGGTCCAATGCCTTCTTTCCAGCACGCTCACCGCAAAAGGCGGCGGTATCACAACCGCCTTCAATTCACCTGTCTTCGGTTTTTTGGCGCTTTCCAATACAACTGCACGCCGTGCGCTCTCCACATTGACCGACAACTGGTCCACCGGTTTATTAAACACTTCCGCGCTGCCGATATAAAATGCTTTGCCCTGGTCGGGGTACGCCGTAAAAGGATCAAAAGGCTTTCCCGCCGGGAGCAGCCCGGTTTCGTTTTGCAGCACCAACTGGTGCAACCCATCAAAGAAAGGCCCCTGCGGCAATGTTACGCCCGGGTTATTTTTGATAAACTCATCGGCTTTTGCTGCGGAGGGCTGTATCGAACCCACCTTTATTTCCAGCGCCAGCCGGTTGACCGGCAGGAAAGCGTTCTTTCCTTCCGGCAAGGATGCCTGCGGCGCGAGCAACACCTGCATAACAGGATAGCTTGTACGATAATCAGCGCCGGTATGTATTTTGGGATCGAAACCGACAATCGCCTGTTCCGCCACCGGCAGGTAAATGAATACGGAACCCATTTCCGGCTCTATATAATAAGAGCTGCCGATGCCCGCCTCATCAGCATCGGGGTTGATAATCCCCACCGGCAGGTATTTGTGCAGCAGGTCGTATTCGGCCTTCGTCATCAGCCTGCTTATCTTTAACCATCCCTTTTCGCCCGACAATACAATCGTAAACGGGGCCTTTGCCGTGGCCACCGCATTCCCGGCCAGCAGCCGCAACCGCAGCAGCCTCTTACCGCCCTGCAACAGCAGTTGCGGGGAAGCGATGGCGAAACCCACCTGCGCACGATCTTTCCGCGTCAATTCCTCTTTCAACTGGTCGGCCAGGTGGCAGGGGTTTTTAGAAAGAAGGCCATAAGGGCTGCCTTTTCCAAACGTGCTCCACTTGCCCGTAGGGTCGGTAAACGCCGCGCCAAACCCATCCGCCGACTTGGCGATGGGACGGGCATAAAACCCTTCCAGGCTCACCTTGCCATCGGCGGCCACCGATTTTTCGATAAACAGGTTTTTTAATTCCTTCACCTTTGCCTGGTTGATCACAAAATCTTCTCCGGTCACATATACCTGGTCTTTGCCCGAAGCGTCCTTGCCGCCGTTCAGCGCGGTGCCAACAGGAAGATCATACGCCGTTACGTCTTTCGCCAGCTCAAACACCACGAAAGCACGATCGGGTATGGAGGGCCTGGCGGGCAACTGCAATACGTCTTTATAATAGAAGTCGAGCATCTTCGCTGTAAGGCCGTTCATCTGCTGCCGCGCGATATCAAAAATTTGCAGGAAGGCGATAAACAGCGCCATATGCGGCTGGTGGCCCGGGTACTGCTCCAACGCAAACCGTATGTATTTATCAGATCCTTCCACCAGGCTGTTCATAAAACCATAAAACGCCAGCCATATATCGTCTGCAAACAAGGCGGCGAACCGCAGCTTGTCGGCTTCCGTCGCTCCTTCATAAATACTGGTATCGGGGTCTATGCTGGCATGAATACCCCATAGGTCGGGGTTTTCAATCTGGGTAAAGTCGAGGTTTAATACGGCCTTGGGGTCTACTATTTTTAGCCCCAGCTCGTAAGCGATCATCTTCTTCACCTGCTCCCGCAGGTTCGAATCGATGGCCAGTTGCATATCCTGCCGCAAGGGGTTTTGTGGAATAGCCACCGTATACCAGCGGTCCAACTGGTTCAGGATGGTAAGGATGGGCCCAAACAGCGGCGCAAAAGTAAGCGGCGTTGGGTCTTGCTCCAGCGCGGCGCGGGCCGTGTCGTAGGTATTTTTTACCAGCAGCGGATCGGTCACCGCGATGGAGGAAGCTATAACGGCCATGTCACGGCGGAAAAATTCCCGCCAGTCAATCTTTTTTGGGTCGGTAGGATCATTGATCTTGCTGGCGGGCATATCATAAAACCGGATCTGCTCCGCATAGCGGCGGGCAAACACCAGCCAGTCTTCTATGCTTCTTTCGTCTACGGGTATATAGGCGGGATCGAGCGCCTGTAGATAGCGGGTGCGCTGGCCCGAGCCATCGCGGTTGATACCGGTATTGCAATGACAGTTACACATGGGATAATTTTATCGGTCCACGTTGGTGGCCTCGTTGATATAAAATGGGTATACATAATTATAGCGGGTATTGGTGGCTATAACCGTGTATTGAATATCGATGTTGAGAACGCCCGCAGCCTGGTCGGGCGTAGTGGTGATATCGCCCACGATGATGCGGGGCTCGTGAAATACCAGCGCATCGTGCACGATCTTTTCTATCAGCGTGGTATTGGCCGGGTTCATGGTGTCGAATACATACGGCTGCAGGTTGCACCCGAAATTGGGCAGCATCACCCGTTCGCCGGGCATGGTGCTTAGTATGATGCCGATGCTGCTCCGGATATCGTCTTCACCCGAGAGCATCTCCACGCCATACCATTCGCGCCGGAAGGTGGGCGGAAAGTTCCACCCGGTGCCTAAAAAGGATCTGTCTATTGTGTCCATGTTAGCATTTTGTTGTTGTCATAAAATTTAATCGCCGATCGTAACGGAGCTACATCCGCCGGTGATGCTGCCGCCATGTGCCGTGAGATCACCCTTCCTGGCCGCCTGCTTTCCGCCAATCCATACCGAGGCGGAGCCTTTGGTAATGCTGTCGGGCGGGCCGGCGCAGGTGCACTGGGTGCCTACCGTGGCGGCGGGCTGCCCGCCGATCCATACATTGGGCGTGCCCGGCGGTAACACAGGGCCGCCGGTATGCGGGCTCCCGTTTGGATTGGTGAGCGGGCACTGGTGGTTATCGGTTACTCTTGCTGCGGCGCCCATATCAATTGATTTTTACCATGGTTCCTTTAATGGTGATATTGCCGCTGCCGGCCTGTATGCTGATACCGCTGGCATCCATCTTGATGCTGTTCTGGTGGTCGTCGCTTATTTCGAGCACGCCGCCGTCGCCGTTCAGCACAATCTTTTTATTGCCCGATGCCGTGGGGGCCTGCAGCGTGATACGTTTATTGGTATCGTCGAATACGAGCTTCAGCTTTTCCTTTGTCACAAAACCGTATTGCAGCGCGTTGGGGTCTTCGGGCAGGGGCGATGGCTTATTGCTTTTGCTGTGCAGGTAACCCAGTATGATGGCCTCGCGGGGATCGTCGTTCAGGAAGCCCAGCACCACTTCATCACCGGTTTGCGGGCGGAAATACACGCCGCGGCTGTCACCGGCATCCAGCGTAGCTACCCGGGCCCAGATGCCCACGTCGCCGCTTGAAATGGTCGGCACGTGCACCTTTACCCGGTACTGACCGCCCTGCTCCGTATCGTTTACATCTTTCACCACGCCTATTTGCAGGCCGTTGATACCGGGCAGCAATCCCGATGCGGGTTTGTCGATAACCTCTTCTTTTTTATAAAACCATTCTTCCCGCCAGCCGAACTGGATATCGGTATGCCAGTAGCCTTCATAATGGTGCAGCACGCCGGTCACGAATACATTGCCGTTGAACCTGTCCCCTACTCCGGCCAGCGTTATCATATTACCCGGTTTTACCGCGGCCTTCCCTTCTATCCTTACCCTGCCGGCCGCTTTATTTAAATGGTTGCGCAGGGCATAGGCATCGGCCCAGCTTTGCAACTGCTGCGTGGTCAGGTGACCGGTATGATTGAGTACCACGTCGGCCCCCAACACACTCCCCAGGTCGTCCGACGAAAGATTGCCGTTTTCGGTATACACCGCATTGCCGGTATTCGATTCTTCCGTTGCCTGCTGCGTATAATCCCACGACAGGCCCTTCACCGTTTTTACCTGCCGCCGTGCATCCATTTCGGCTTCAAACTCCCAGATATTCTGCCCGTAGGTAGCGGTGAGCACCGCTGCCCCGGCGGTAGAAGGCTTTTTCACCAATAGCTTGCCATCGTCGGTCAGCACCAGCATGCTATTGGCTTCCGCGCGGGTGACGATAAAATCCCAGTTGCTGGCATCGAACTGCACCAGTTGCGGATGGGTGACCGTGGTAGGGTCGACATCATTATCGAGGCTGCCGGCCAGCGTAGTGATAACGTCACTGTCTTTCTGCCCGATATAATAGGCGCTGCTGCGCGGGGCCGACAGCGTAATGGCCTTGTCCTTTGCTTCCAGCAGCAGCAGCGATGGGCCGTCGCGCCTTACCTTGATGGCATGCTTTACGATGATGCCTTCGAAAACAGTATCGGCCTGCCCGGCATAGCCGAGTTGCACTTTGATGGTGTTGCCGGGTTTAAACTTATCATCGTTGCTCAGCGGAAAATCCCGGTCGGCCGCCGAACCGTCGATAAAAACGATTTTGGCCCAGGCGATCTTATTGAACGATTTGCTGACCGTTACCTGCGCCAGCGAAATTTCATTGCTCAATACCGTACCGTTTACAAACACCTTGCTGGTGACTGTATCGGTGGGCGTTGCTGTACCGGGTGGTAAACTATCGAGCATGCGGTAATACGTTTATTTGTCTGCAATGGGTGGAAATACCAGGGTGCTGCCGGCCTTCAGCTTACGGAAATTCTTCAGCCGGTTGACCCTGGCTACCTGTAAATAATAATCCTGGTTTTTATACGTGCGGTACGTGAGCAGCGGCAGCAAGTCGCCTTCCTGCACCGTCACCCGGTGCGTCAAATCGGGCGACGACAACATGCCCAGTATATCATTCAGCGCCCCTACCGTCCGTTCGGTAAAGCTGGCTGATACCTTTGCCCGGATGGGCAGGCCAAACATATCGAACATGGTATAGGTGACCGTGCTCGACTTCAGCACGCAGGTATTGATAAACGTGCCATACTGTACCATCAGGTAAGGTGGCCGGTGAATATCGCCGCGTACATTGGTGGTCACGGCCCGGAACAACGCTATCTGCGCGGTAACGGGAATTTTCACCCCGTTGGTGTTCACCCCGGTGCCGTCGAGCGTAAACTCGATGGTGAACGACCGCGGCCCTATCTGCACAAACTTGGGATCGGAACCCGCTTTGCCTACGCTGCAATCGGGCGACCAGGTGACGTTTTCCGAAATAGCCAGGCTTTCGGGGTTGAACATGACTATGAACGGCACGCCGAAAGGGATTCCCTCCTGTGTGGTAGGAATGATCTTCAGGTTGAATGGCAGTTTCGCCAGGCTTTGCGTATCCATTATCTTTCGTGTTTTTCTTTGATGATTTCCAACACTTTTTCAAGTATGTCCGCATCGCTGCCGCTGTTGGCGGAAGGCGGGCATGCTATTTCCCCCGATTGTTCCGTGGCGGGCGGCGGGGCCACTACGGCGCGCACCACCACTTCGTTGATTTGTACCGGCATGGTTTGATTACATTTTTCGTTCAAAATACTGGTAGGCCAGCTCCATCGTTTCCACCACGATGGCGTTTTCGGTCGACTTGAGATCGGAACACGCCCATTTCAGCGGGTAGGCCTGTACGATATTCCAGATAGCCACGGGATTGCCGGCTTCGTCCAACAGCGTTACCAGCAAATCGGCCGGCTTGAACTCATACAGGGGCACCGTAAAATAGGTGCTCATGGCCGACTTAAACCAGTCCAAAAACGCCGTACCAGTGAGCAAGCCTCTTTTCAGTACGAGGTTGGGATATTTAGCTCTTTTGGGGAGCTTATATACAAAGCGGTTTTCGCCTCCTTCGCGGAGCTCTTCGGTTTCCACTTCGAACGACAACCCGCCTACTTCCTGGAAGCGTTGCTCCTGGTCGGCGTCCATTCCCGATACGCCCGTAAACTCCACTTTAAAATGAAACCCCGTGGGTGGATAATAGCTTGCCATGTGTTAGGTGGTTTTAACCGACAGGCCTTCATGCGCCAGTTCGATGCTTTCGATGGCTATTTCGTTGCCGGTGGCTTTGAGCCCCGGGCCTTCTATTTTTACCGGCCATGCCTGCGATACCGTCCACACCATAACGGGATTGCCTTCGTCGTTGAGCAGGCTGATCGTAATATCGCGGCGGTCTACATTGGGCGAACCGTTGTTGTTGAACCAGTCGAACAGCTCATTGTTTTTTTCAATGATGCCGCGCTTCAGCGTGATGTTGTTGAACTTGGGAAGCCCGGGCCTTTTGAGCGGCGATTCGGTGGGAAGCATCTTGCCATCCCGGTATTCTATGACCTGTATCTCGCGGGACAGGCCTGATACGTCTGAAAAACCGAAGTCCTGGTTGTTCCATGATACTTTATAATGGAATACAGGTATGGGATATGTTGCCATTAGAGCATATTTTTATTGATGTTAAATAATTGCTGTTGTATTTTATGACTGCTGCATAAGCTGCGTAAACTTCAGGATGATAAACTCGGCGGGCCTTGCCACGGCCATACCTATCTCTATGTTCATGCGGCCTTCGAGCACATCCACCGCGTTCATGGTGGTGCCCAGCCCCACATGCACATAAAAAGCCTGCTCGGGTTTAACGCCGGCCAGCGCGCCATCCCTCCATTTCAGGAAAAGGTAGTTTTCTATCATCGCCTGTATTTTTACCCAGGTGCTGATGGTATTGGGTTCGAACACGGCCCACTGCGATGATTTTTTGACCGATTCCTCTACCATGTTGAAAAACCGGCGAACGCTGATATAGCGCCATTCGTTATCATTGCCGTTGAGCGTGCGCGCGCCCCATACCAGCGTACCGTAGCCGGGGAAGGTGCGGATCACATTGATCGACTTGCCCGAATTGGGATCGATGTTGAGGTTTTCCTGCTCGCGGCTGGAAATAGGAATGCTGGGCGCGGTGACCGACAACACAGATTCATTGGCAGGGGCTTTCCAAACGCCCTTGTTGTTGTCTACCCGGGTATAGAGACCGGCGATGGCGGGCGATGGCGGCAATACCACATTTACCTTGCCCAGCTCGGATTGAATTTTGGCGTACAGCACCGAACCGGTACCGGTATCGCTCAGCTTTTTCCCGGTATAATCGGGTACGGGCGGTGCGGGTATGCCCACCGGCGTATGCGAGGTTATGGTGAGGTTATCGAAATCGAAGCTGTACGGGTAGGTAGTGATAAGATTGGGATAATACGCTGCCGCATACCTGTTTTCTTCCACGCCCAGGCTGGCGTCGCGTATCAACTGCACATCGCCGTCGATATCGCCGAGCGGGTTGGCAGTGACCTTGGGCGTTACCTTGGCGGGGTCTATCAGCGCAAAACGATCTTTCAGATCGGAGGCCTGTTTGATCATGGCGTTGACCAGCGATTTATAGTTGTCCGATACGGGGGCTTCGGGAATACACAACAGCGTCACCTCATCCACATCTTTTATCAGCGCCAGTCCTTTATCGAGGTCGGCCTGCTTGATGGTGCCCGGCGCTGCGCCGTATTTGTCCACCGATACGATATAACAGGTGCCGCCCCCGTTGTCATAAAAATGCTGGAGGGCATAGTACAGGTTATAATTCGATTTTTTAGTCAGGTCCTGTGTAATCGAAATATCATACTTGTTCGCGCCATAATCTTTTATGGCGATCGAAACGCTGTCGTTCGATTCAACGGGCGGGCCACCATAGAAAAGCTGGAAATCGCCGAAGCCTGAAATCTTGGTGGGGATCATCTTCAAATCGCCGGGCGCAAAACGATCGGCTTTTTCGGTATAACCGATAAACGCCGGTATCGCGGTTTCTACTTCGGCAACGGAGGGTGGCAGCGCGGGTATTTCCTGCACATATACACCGGGTGTGGAGAGTTTTAAAACAGCCATTTTTTTACAATTAAAGTGTTAAGAAAATATCAGAATAGATTTTTGGGGGTGACATAGTATCGAGACCGCTGACCGCGGGAAAAGGCAAATCCGTTTCCACGACAGCCTCCTTTACCCCGTCGCCGATGTATTTTTTCAACGTAAGGCTAAGCGGATCGTGGGTGAGGCTGGTGGAAGAAATATATTTCTCCCGTAAGGCCACGGCATCATGCGATACAAATACCATAACCGTATCGGTGACCGAATACCGGTCGAAAACAAGATTGGTGTCATTGCTTACTATATTTAGTTCATTTATAAAAGTGGCTTTGTCCGCCGGGCTCAGCGCGGCCATTTCGAGGAACAGCGGGCTGTTGGGCTGCAACTGGATGGTGTAGCGCCAGGTGGTGGCCCTGTTGTTGAACAGCAGCGTATATACCGGCCGGGCGGCCGTAATCGACCGGTCGGCTTCTATCACCCGGTAATTAGCGCCGAGGGTGGGGTCGGGCAGAATTTCTATTACGCCGAAAACAGGTTGCGGCGGCAGCGCCCCGGTATAATAAAATTCTTCCACCGGCGCATTGCTGATAAGCAACTGGCATTTGCCCGTGGGCAGCGCCGACAGATCAAAAACAAGGTCCGACTGCCCGCCCTGCGTTATCAGCGAAACGGGGTCGAGGCTGATGCCGCTGAGCCGGTGTTTTACTTTGGCGGTATTAGGGCCTACGGGCACATTGTTGTGGTAACGGTAAAGGGCCCCGCTTTTTTTAACCCGGTCATTGATGCCTTTTACACCGGCCGGGTCGATGGACAGGTGAAGGTTGTCCCTCAATGCCCCCGCGTCGGCCTGCTGGTTGGAAAAATAATAGATCTGATCGCTGCCCTGCTGAACGGGCAGATCATTAAAGTTGAGCATATCGGCATTGTTGAGCAATATCCAGAAGCTCAGCTTGTCACCGTTCCTGGCCGGGAAGCGTAAAAGGTCGTCGCCGCCCCCGTTTTTACCCAATACCCGGGCAAAAACAATACAGCCCCCGCTGGCATCGGTATTGCGGACCATCATATCCATCCGCTCCATCACTTCCAGGCATTCGCTGGTAGGCACGAGGCTGATATCAAGCCGGGGCTCTACCTGGTACCGGCGGCAGATGTTGTTCTGGTAAAACAGTTGCGCCACCTGCAACTGCAGCAATTCAGCATATTTTATTTGCAAACCACTCATAGCGCTTATTAATTTTCAAGAAAATTGATTTCATTAATGGCGGCCGCCTTGTCTTTGCTTTTTGTTTCAAACACGGTCAGCATATGCATCTTGTACACGGCGCTGGGAATGTATTTGCCGCCCAGCATGGCCCAGAGATTGTTTTGCTGCTCGAAAGAGAAATTGCAGAGGTGGAAAAACAGTTTTTCGATCAGTTGCCAGGGCTTTTTATCGGGTTCCGTCACGGAAGCGTTCAGTGCGGGATATCGCTGCTCGTCGAATACGGCGTTTGCCTGGAAAAAGCTGATCACATCAGATAAATCGCGGAGGGCGGTTTCATAATGGGAGTTGTGCGCCGCGAACATAATCAGCAAATCGATCTCGACAGGTGGGTTCAGGCGCAGGTACTTTTTGTCTTCGGTGGGAATATAATAGGGCCGCTTGCCTTCCCGTCGCTCTTCTTCCAGCCCTACCAGCATCATGGTGATATGCGTGGTTTCGGTAATGTTCAGGTTGCCGTTGGGCAATACGATCGGTTTGAGATCTACCACGTTGCCGGGGCTGTAGTTGGCGGGGTCCTGTTCGCGCTCTACGATATAGGCATCCAGCTCCCTTTTAATAAATTCGAGGGCAGTACGTATCATACAATACAAGGTTTATGGCTACGGTATTTGACTACCGGGCATGAAAAACAGTAAACAGTAAAACGGTAAATGAAATGGCTACAGACAGCACCTTACTACTTCCAGGGCAAGAATCACAAAAGGGGTTATTCGATCATCAACGGCGTAGATAGGATGTAAAACTCTTATTGTTTTTTCAGCAAAACAATACCACAAAGCGGGAATAATGTATCTTTTTTTAAAAACCCGGGTATATTCCAATCCCCAACCCATTGAACCATTTGAACGTATTATCTTTGTACGAACAATTTACAGGCCCCCGGTACGTTATACGGCCTGCACCCCAGCCTCTCATTACACGATTTCCGGCCGCTAACCCGGGCAACACCACTTTAATATATTCAAGAAACTGGTTGTCAGTTAATTGAGATAACCCATTTTATATACATCGTTTAAACAGGCCATCGCCATGAAAAAATTGTTTTTGTTGTTTTTTATCGTTCTGACAGGAAGCGTAGTGATATTCGGCTGTAAAAAAAGTAATAATTCCGTCGACAACGCATCCGCCATCATCGGCAGGTGGCGCTATGCCTACAGCACGGCCGATACCATGATCAACGGCCAGTGGGCGGGCCAGCAATCCGGTTTCGACAGCACCCTGGGGCCCAATTTTGGCGACAGCCTCATATTTACCCCCGGCGATACCCTGTATTATATATACAACGGCATGGTCGCCTGGAGCAATTATAAAGTGTCGGGCAACAACCTGATACTCCTCTTCAACGGGGGCAGCGATACCCTGGCCATTCATAGCATCAGCAGCACTGCTTTATGGTTGGGCGAGCAAAGCAGCACGTATTATTACTGGGCGGGGTTTTCCAAATATTAAGCGGGGTTTACAACCTGAACTGCGCCGTTACATAAAAGCTTCTTGCGTCCGCCGGCACGATACCCGGGCCGGGATAGCTATCGGCCCGCCGCGTAAAATACCTTGCATCGGCCAGGTTGTTGATGCTGGCCGACAACGTGAAATGTTTATTGAGGTAATATTCTCCCGAAAGGTCCATCACGCTGTAAGCCGGTACAATGCCATCGATGGCATTGTCGGTAAACTTTGCATTGGTGGCATCGGTATACTGGCTGCCGGTATAGGAAAACTGGTAAGCCGCCGACCACTTTTTGCGCCGTACGGACACACCGGTTTTAAACACCACATCGGGCACAAACTCCACGTGCCGCCCTTCGATAGACGACTCTTTACTGTGTACATACCGCGCGCTGATAAGCGAGAAATTGGAAAACAATAATACGTTGGTAGTGGCCTTCGAACCCTTCAGCCATTGCCAGATATCCGCTTCGGCATAGGTTTCCAGCCCGTAGTGCCGCGACTGCGACACGTTGGTGCGCAGGTTATAAATAATATAAGACTGGTCTACCGAGAGTATGCTGCCTATCTTATTATCGTAGTTGATCATAAAGGCGCTGATATCAAAGTTGAGGACACCCGTGCTTTTGCGGATACCGATATCCGCCGAATACCCTTTTTCGTCCTGCAGGTTGCTGTCTACCCGCAGGTTGGGATTGAGCGTGCGCAGGTCGTTAAAATTAATGGCCTTGTAATTCTGTGAGAAATTGGCATATACCTGCATGTACTGCGTGATATTATACGAAACACCCACGCCGCCCAGCACGAACTGCCGGGTATTCGATTTATTATCGACCACCCGCTGCGGGTTGATAGGATTGCCGGACAGGTCGAACACCACATTGGTATAATTGCCCTGCGCCTTTGTGCTGATGCTTTCATACCGTACGCCGGGCGTAATGCTCAGCTTGGGCGTGATACGGAAAATGTTTTCGGCAAATACCGCCGTATTATGGTTGGGGAACGTATAATCCGAATACCGCAGCGAGTCGGCCGCCAGCGTAGGCGTAAACCGGAAATCGCTTTTTGCGCCGCCCGAACCATTGTTACCAAAGCCCTGCTCACGGTGCGTGTGGCCCTGGTAATAACGCATACCCACCAACGCCGTAGATACAAGACCGCCCAGGTTGTATTGGTACAGGAACCGGCTTTCATTACCCCAGTTGCGGTAGTGATCGATATAGAGGTTGCGGTCGGAGCCATCATCCACCCGGTTGATAAACGTAAGCAGCCCCAGCGCCTGCCTGTTGGCCAGCAGGCCGAAAAAGCGCGTATCGAATCGCAGCTTGCTGCTGATGCGATAGTCGAGCAGGGCCGCGCCCAGGTTCCATTTTACTTTAAACCAGTTCCGCGCCCGTATCGACTGCCGCGGGTCTTTGGCGAAATCGGCATCGGTCAGCCCGCCGGGCTGGTGCTCCAGGTAATCCATATAGGTATACTGAAGCGTGAGCGAAAGCCGATCACTGAAACTATAGGTGCCGGCGGCATAGGCGGTATTGGAATTGAATTCCGAATTGGGCCGCCAGCCATCGCCCTGTTTATGCTGGTAAAAGGTATAATAGTTCAGCTTCTTTACCGTACCGCCCACGCTCGCAGAAGTGTTAATGAAATTCCAGGAGCCGCCGGTAACCCTGGCCGTTATGCCCAGCGGCTCCGTATCCACGCCCCGGTTCATCCTGAAATTGATCATGCCGCCAAACTGCGTACCGTATTGCAGCGATGCCGCGCCACGCACTATCTCGATACGGTCCACCGCTTCCGAGGGCGGCGTATAATAGCTTTCAGGGTACCCCAGCGCATCGGCGCTGATATCATACCCGTTCTGGCGGGTATTGAAATTGGATACCCGGTTGGGGCTCAGCCCGCGGCCCCCGATGGCCAGTTGTATGCCCGCGCCATCATTCTCCCAGATATTGAGCCCTGCCACCTTGCCATATACCTGCCGGCTGTTGTTGGTGGCTTTATTGCCTACCATGTCTTTCATCAGTATCACTTCCGTTTTCTTACCGGCATAAATGGAAGTGCCTTCGATATCGCGCAGGCGGGTAAAGCCGGTATGCTTATCGTCGCCCTGCTTCACCAGCACGGTGTCCATCGTCTTTACCGGTTGCTGCGCCTGCGCAGTTGCACACGATAATACGAGCAATATAATAGCTGTCTGTTTCATTTTCGTTTGTTTTCGTCCAATGGCAATATCCAGTTCTTATGACCGAACCAGGTCTCTTTTTCATCGGCAAGGTTATACGTGCTATCGATATACAGGCGGCTGCCGCGCCCGTTCAGGGTAACATAGCTTTCCACCGTTACCTCGGGATGGGCTATCCCTTGCTGCTGGTATTGCGCTTTCAGGATATGCGCGTATTGCAGCATCATATCCGGCTGGGTTTCCATCATCCTTTCCTGGTAGGCGGTCAAAAAACCGGCGTTGTTCACCTCGAACTTCCGGCCGGTGGACGGGTCTTTCACATAAAAAAACGTGGTGCCGCTTTTTTCCATCAGCATCACCCGCCACGAAAAACGATACCCTTCCTCCGTCCAGAACAAGGTGCCGGGATACAACAGGAAACGCAATGGCATCAGCACCTGCAATAAAAAATGTACGCAAACAAGGGTAACAACGGCATTGCGCACCCGTTGGTTCATCTGCAACAATACCACCGGCTCTGGCCCCGGCGCATCCCTCCTTCCGAATAAAGACCGCAGTCTTTTCAACACGCTTACATGAAACTCCTCGGAAAAGAAAATAAGCGTGGCGCTGATCATCAGGTACGGGAACATACCTATCTGGAAAATCAGGGCCGTGAGCACATGAAATATAATGACCAGCGTATAGCCCGCCCGCCGGGTGGAGCGCAGCAGCAGCAGCACCCCAATGGAGAGATCAAACAATGCGCCGCCCCAACTGAAGAAATACGCCACCCAGTCGTACCGCAGCCAGCTCCCTATCAACGGCACGGAAGGCGCTTTGGCCGGCAGCCACAGCGCCAGCGGCATGGCATGCAGCAGCCAGTCGGCATTCAGCTTCGACAGTCCCGCAAAAAAATAGATCAGGCACAACTGGTATTTAAATACCAGTATCGTCCACGCGGGCACCTGCGTTACTTTCAGCGATGGTTTGCGCAACGTATCGATGGAGCAGTACCGGTGCGCGGGCACGAGCATGAGCAGGAAAGAAAAGATGGTGACGAGGTAATAATGATTGAGGTAATAGGTTTTGTCGAGCAGCTCCGCATAACAAAAACACACAAAGAAAACAGGTGTGGCTACCCGGTACCACAGGCCGATACAAATACACAAGGCGGCAGCGGCCATCACCCCATACAGGATATACATATACGCCGCGCCCATGGGGTGCATCCATTCAAAACCGAAAAAAGGAAAATGGAACCGGGGCGCTACGTAAAAATCATACACCCATCCCTTTGCGATAAACCGGAGCGTGCTCACAAACAACACAGCCCCGAATGCAATGCGCAGCACAGCAAGCGGGGCTATATGCCTGTAGCGGTTGAGGTAATTAATCACCGTCGTCATCCTGGAAAGAGATCTTGATGCCCAGCGCCGAACTCATGTCTGCTTTCAGCAGCACAGTCAGCTTACGTACCTCCGTATAGGCATCGTTCACCGCCGTATTATTACTTTGTATACCGGCCGACAGCGGATCAGGCAGCGCCTGTAACTTAGCCAGCACGGCATTGATTTGATTCTTGATAGCGTCGTTCAGCGATAGGCCGTTGCTTTGCGCTTTGGTAGCAGCTACCTTATCATCCATTCCATAGCCCGTACCGCCCAGGTAAATATTCTGCATGGCCTGTACCTGTGCTATCAGCAGGGCTACCGAATACCCGCTGTAATAGGCTTCTACCTTGGCAGGCGACTTTGGCAATGCCGAAGGGCCGTAGATACCGATGGGAATACCTATTTTATAGTTTTGCAGCGTTACATCGAAATCCTGTACAAAGGCGTTCAGCAATAAGCTGAGCGAGCTGCCCGCGTCCACACCGGTGGCAGCGGTAAACTTAGCCAGGTAATTGCTGCCGGAAGCAGCCCATGCATTGGCTACCGAACTGCTTTTTGTTTTAAGCGAAGCCGATACCGCGGCCATGTATTGCTTTGCACCGGTAGCGGTGGCAGCAGTGGTAAAACGCGCCAGCACGCTGGCATTATCGTAGGCAAACAGCATATAGTCGAGCGCCGGGAATCCCTGCGCGGCATAGTTCGATATCCCGTCTATGGCATACGAAGCGCCGCCGATATTGCTTTTTATAACGGCCGTATCCGTGGGGAAGGAATTCACGAAATGCGTGGTGAGCGATGCGTCCGCCATCGGGCCAAACTGGAACTCGCTGCAGGCCTCCCATGCCTTGTACGCATCTTTAAACGCGTTCTGCGCAGCGGTCAGCGTAGTGGCGGAAGGGGCCGCATTGAACGCCGTTATCGCGGCATCCATCGTGGCCGTGCTGCCGGCCAGCTTCTGGAAGGAAGGCAATATGATATTCGTACCCAGGTTGATAAGCACGGAGTCGGGACCGTTATTGGCCGGCGTATCATTGCCCCCGCCCGATTTTTTACAGGAAAATAACGCCATCGCCGTGCAAAACACAGCAGCCAATGCCATCCATACTAATTTGCGAAGTTTCATAATCACTGTATTAATGGGTTACAGGTTCGATTTAACAGCGTCCCAGCCGTAAATGCTGCTGATCTTGTTGCGGATAGCGGCAATGCCATCGGGCGTTTGTACATAAAAATTGGCGCCGTACAGGGCCAGTACCGCCTGGTAATCGGCATCGCTGATCTTTTTATGCGCATTGTATTTCAGGGCCGTCCAGAAACCCAGCGACTCCGACAGGTTGCCGCAAACGGCCGATGCGCCATTGGGCAGGTTGCCGGTGGCTTCATTGGTTTCGTGCAGCGCGGCGGCGGCCTCCATTTTTTCAAAGAAGGGAATGATGATGGCAGCCTGCGCCTGTGCGGTAGAAAGATCGTTGTTGGCCAGGGCAGCCCTTCCTATCAGGAATGCATTGAGCAATGTGGGATTGGCGTTGATACCGGTCAGCGCAACCACGGGTTTGGCGATACCCGAATCGATCTGGCTGGTATAGGAGCCCCAGTATTTTACGCCCACGCGGTTGGCGGGAAAGTTGGCAGGAACGCACCAGAGGAAAAACGCCTGGTCCCAGGCATGTTGCTTGGCGGCGATGCTGATGCTGCTGTTGAGCGAGTCACCCAGGTACACATCGGTAATCATATGACCGATCAGCACGCCCATCATGGTTTTGGTGAAATACTGGCGCCAGTAAATGCCGTTGGCCGACAGTAATGTTTTTCTATCGCTTACGCCTGCAACGCCGTTGGCGGCGGTTTTACCGGTAGCGCTGGCGGCCGCGATGCTGTCGGCGATCGTGGCTATCAACGCCTGCGCGGCGGAAATGGTGTTATTGCTCAGTTGCACGCCCGAAGCATTCAGCCCAAAGGTGACGCCGCTGAAGGTGGTATCGGTGAAATAATTGCCGGTATTGGCAAACATGCCTTTCAGCTTTGTGCTGCTGACCACAGTGCCGGCCGTATTGCCCGCGTTGATGGTATTCTCCATCTGCGCCAGCATGGAAAGGATGGTCTTGGCGCGTGCCGAATCGGCATTGCTGAAATTATAGGTGGTAGGAACAGTATAATTAGGCGTGTTGTCACTGCTTTTTTTGCAACCAACGGAAAAAATAGATATGCCCAAAACGATATAGCCGCATACGGAAACAATAACCTTTCTCATAATCTTTGGTAAAAATTTCTGCGAAGTTATTATGCCTGCAGGGGCCGGGGTTCCGGATTCCGGAAATCGGTTTACGCGATGAGGAAAACAGGCCGGAACGGCTGTTTAAGCAATATGGCCGGCGGGAGCCGCTGAGGGGAGCTAATTAATTCATTTACCGTTGGTTGCAAGCTGTTTCACCAGCATCCGGGCGGCGGGGGAAAGCCGGCCAAAGCCGGCATCGGTATTCCGCATCATCACTACGCCTATCCGGGACTCGGGGCTGAACATGACGAGGCTGGTGTAGCCTGTGGCCTTGCCGCTGTGGTCGACGATCTTGATATCGTTGTTATCACTGATGAAAAGGCCCAATCCGTAACCGGTATTCCTGTTTTCGTGGATTTGGATGGTTTGCATCATCTTCCGGTATTTTCCTTCCAGCTGATCTGTTTTTCGCACCTGCGCCATGATAAAGCGTGCATAGTCGGACGGGGTGGAAAAGACGCCGCCGTTGGGCACCGCATATCCGTTGCCGGTCAGTTGTTTCTTTGACGCCCCGGAGGCGATCTTACCCGACAATGTTTTGTAGTACCCGGTGGCGATATGCGATTCGAACGCTTCGGGGATCATAAAAAAGCTGCTGTTCATATGCAGCGGGACGAACACCATTTCTTCCACCATTTTTATAAAAGGCTTTTGGGCCGCGCGTTCGAGCGCCAGCCCAAGAATGGCATAACCGATATTGGAATATAAATAACGCTCGCCGGGATGAAAAGGCATCATGGTCACAGGAATGGAAGCCAACATCCTGTTTTCCCATTCGCTCACCAGGCCCTGCCGGGCAGCGACCGAATCACCCGGTTCCCTTGCCAGCCCCGATGAATGGCTGGCCAGTTGGCGAAGCGTGATGCGTACCGCATCATTTCCGCCGTTTTGTTGTACCTGTGCTATTTCGGGCACATATTTTACGACCGGGTCGTCGAGCTTTATCGTTCCGTTTTGCACCAGCAGCATCATGACATACGATGTGATCGATTTCGACAGGGATGCTATCCGGTATACCGTAGCCGTATCGGCGGCAATGCCTTTTTCATCATCCGCTTTTCCATAGGTTTCATACCAAACAATGTCGTCGCCCATGAATACGACGGCCGAAACGCTTCCGATGCCTTCCTGTTGGAACTCCGCTTTTAACTGCTGGTCGAAACCGGCAATGATTTGCTGCGTTTGAGGGCTAAGTGCGGGAGCACCGGTTTGTGATTGTACTTCGGCGGCAGTAAGCAGGTGCAATACCGCCGTCAGCGCCAGCAACAGGAAAGGTCGTATCATATGCGTTTGTTTGTCGTCGATGTATCAGGCCATTGCCAGTATCCTGGCGGCCCCTGTATATTTTACCTGTTCTACCGTACCGGCGGTATCGAGCATCGTGCCATACCGGATGCCAATCGTCAGCATGAGACTGAAGTGCCCATCGGGCGGAATAGTACCAAGCTGCATTTCCAACGTGGTGGACTCAGCGCCTTTTAGGGTGGGGAACCAGGGGGTTTCCGCTCTTTGGAATGTGTTCAGCGCATATCCTTTATTGGCCTGGTAACCGCGTTCCGAATAAAATAAATCGGGTACAAGGCCCAATACGGTTATTATACTGAACATAGGGCAGGCAGGCTGCTTTTCCGGTTTAAAGAGATTGATACCGGGCAGCAGCGCCGGTATATCCACGCGCGCAAAAAGCGCGTCCCGGGAAAGCGACCAGCCGACAGGATTTCTTATCACCGAATCGAAAGAGGTTTTGCGGTTAAAGGAGAAACCTTCCAGCAAATGGGGGTTGGCCGATAAGATGATATTCCGTTGGCCGCGCCGGCTTTCGGTGTCCATTTGCTGAATGGGTTTTACCAGCGTATTGATGGGGCCCGCGATGTTGTAATCCGCCAGCGCCTTCTGCGGCCAGCAGGCATGCATGATCCATTTACTGGCAGTGGCCCGTCCGCCGAATTCGGCGTTGAGCTCCCGGGTGCGCACGAACCGGGGAGAAGTCTTGATTTTCTCCTTGCTGGCGCCGCCCTTTTTGCGAACAATGGGCTCGTCTATATCCCGGCGTTTGTAAAAAGACAGGTCGCCAAAGGAACCCTGGAAACCGAAGTTGGGGCTAAATTTCGCCATGGCCTTATTTAATTAGAGGGTAAAAAAGAGTTAGAACCTGGTAATAGCACTGGTACTAAATCTACAAATTATCTATAAGAAAATAAAAAAATGTTTTTAACTTCTATATAACCCGCCTTTAATTAAATACGGGATATATAGAGGTTATATAGAGTTTAAATACGGCTTATATACAGTTTATATATGAAGAACCCAAGCTCTAAAGTGGCTTTATGCTCCTTTAAAAGGGCTGATTACCTGGTTTTTATTGTAAATCGCTACCGTTTTGCGATTGGGTAAAATACTGTTTCAGGGCGGTCAGCTTATCGGTGTTGATCAGGTCTACGCCGCAGTTCATCAGGAAATCCCAAACGGGTTTTTTATCGGGTGAGTTCCAAAGCCTGACCTTTTCGCCCATGGCATGGGCCCGGTCTACCAATGTCATCAACCGGCGCTGTTCGGAAGAGGGGATCCGCCCTTTTCCCTTCCACCGGAGCAGGCGGGAATATTTACAACTGGCCGTCATGTACAGGTCGGTTGGCTGGCGGCCGTTTTTTTTCAAATCGGCGTCCACGAAAAAGTACCTGATCCCTTCGGATTCGATCTGGCGCAGGGGGCGGTGGCCGGTGACGACGATCGTCAGGTTACGGATATTCACCTTACCGTTTTCAAAGCCGGATAAAATGGATTGGTATGGTTCAAGCGTTTTGTTGAGCGCACGGATCGTTTTCCTGCCTTTCGATTTAATATCTACCATCAGCACGATGGTGCCCAGTGCAGACGGGCTACCGGCGCCGGCCGTCTGAAACCGGCTGAGCAGGGGCTTCAGGTATAATTCTTCTATGGTGCGCTTATGCCCGAACAACGGAGGGTTATGCGATACCACCAGGCGGGAACGGCGCAGGTATACATCCGCCTCCACATGGGTAAATCCATTTTCCAATGCATCGAGGAGCGGGCGTTTGTGCCAATAGTCGTTGTGCGCATAGGCATGGGGAAGCGACCGGACCTGGGAAAAACCGTACATATGGCCAATGAACAGACAGGCGAGCAGCAGGCAGGCAGGCCTATGCATAAGTGATAACGGATTACGGTGTGAATGCAGTGTTTTCATAAGTCAACCGGGACACAAAGAACAGCCCATTGCACCCCTACATACTTTCGTTAATATAAGTCTTCGTATCAAGAACGAATTTTAGCGGCCGGATTGTATCTATCTCCGGCCGAAAGAGCGTTAATTACGGGTTAACGATTATTTTCCGCTTTACCCGGGCAGCTTACAAAAAAGCCCCGCTATATAGCAGGGCTTTTAACTTTGTTGGCTACGTTGCAATGCTGTCGCCGAAGGCTACCAGATTTTTATCCGGGCGCTGTCCGGTTTGTACATTTTATCGCCCGGCTGCAGGTTGAACGCCGTATAAAAAGGCGTAAAATTTTCCAGGGGGCCGTTTACCCGGTACATGGCCGGGGAATGCGGGTCGACGTTTACATACAGCCGCATGGTTTCGGGTTTCAGCTTTTCCCGCCATACCAGGCCGAGGGCGATAAAGAAACGCTGGTCGGGCGTAAGCCCGTCTACCTTCAGGGTGTCCTTGCCTTCGGGCGTCATTTTAAAGGCGTCATAGGCAATGGCGATGCCGCCGATATCGGCGATGTTTTCACCCGTGGTCAAAGCCCCTTTGATATGAATGGTATCCAGGATCGTAAATGCATCGTACTGGCTGACTACCTGTTTTGATTTCGCCACAAATTTTACGCTGTCCTCTTTGCTCCACCAGTTTTTAAGGTTGCCGTCTTTGTCATACTGCGCGCCCTGGTCGTCAAAACCATGTGTCATTTCATGGCCTATCACCATGCCGATGGCGCCGTAATTAAGGGCATCGTCGGCATCGGGGTTAAAGAAAGGCGCCTGCAGGATACCTGCCGGGAAAACGATTTCATTAAAAGTGGGGTTGTAATAGGCATTGATGGTGGGCGGCGTCAATCCCCATTCGGTACGGTCCACCGGCTTGCCCACTTTGTTTAGCTGGAAATTGTATTCATTCCGGGATGCCGACACCAGGTTGTCGAAATAGGTGGCCCTGTTAACGGTCACTTTGCTATAATCCCTCCACTTGTCGGGGTAACCGATTTTTTTAAGGAAGATATGCAGCTTTTCTTTTGCTTTTTGCTTGGTGCTGTCCGTCATCCAGTCGAGACGGTTGATCCTCGCATCGAAAGCGGCTTGCAGGTTGTTTACCAGGTCGAGCGTACGCTTTTTGGCGTCTTCGGTAAAATATTTCTTCACATACAACTGCCCCAATGCTTCGCCGAGGCTGGCATCGGTGGAACGATAGATCTGGTCCCATCTTGGTTTCATCTTTTGCTGGCCGGTGATCGCTTTCGCATAATTAAACCGCGCATGCACAAATGCCGCGCTCAATGCGCTGGCCGCATCCATCAGCACATGCGCGCGGAGGTATGTTTTCCAGGTATCGATTGGCGTGGCCGACAGCAATTCGTTTACTTTTTTATAATACAATGGCTGCTGTACGTTCACCGAATCGGCATGCACCGACAATGCGGGGAGCAGTGTTTTCCAGCCGAATGCCGGCGCTGCTTTATCCAGGTCGGCCACGGCCATTTTATGGTAATTGCTTTGCGGGTCCCTCAATTCCACGGCGGTACGGTGGGCCGACGCCAGTTGTTTTTCGAGGTTATATACGGCGGCTACCTGTTTGGTGGCGGTGGCGGTATCGGAGCCGGTCAGTGTAAACAGGTCGTGCAGGTATTGCTGGTATGCTTTGATAATGGCTTTGCCGGCGGAGTCGGTCTTAAAATAATAATCCCTGTCGGGCAGGCCCAGGCCGCCTTGCGAGTAAATGGCAATATTGCGGGCGCTGTTTTTTTCATCCGCGCCCACCGACTGGTTGAAAAGAATATTGTTTTCAACGGTTTGCTGTTCGGCTACAAACTGCATGACGCCTTTTGCGTCTTTAATGGCATCGATCTTTTGCAGCCAGGGCTTCACCGGTTCGTATCCCAGCTTTTCAATGGTGGCCGTATCCATGCCCGACGCATAAAAATCACCTACTTTCTGTTCGATGCTGCCGGCGGGGTTACTGGCTTTGGAAACATCCTCGAGTATCCCTTTCAGCCGATCTTTGGTACGGTTGTACAGGTCGAAGACACCACCCGCGCCTACTTCGGTGGCAGGAATGGTAGCGGTATCCAGCCATTTTTTGTTTACAAACAGGTAAAAATTATCCCCCGGTTTGACCGAAGAATCCATCCCCGTTAAAGCGACCATTTTTTTGTTTTCCGGGGCGGCATTGTTGCACGCTGTAAACAGGCAGGGCGCCAGCAACAGCCAAAGGCCTGGCAAGCTATTTCTCATATTATAGTTTTTAAGGGAAGGAAAGTAAATAAAACTGCCCGCCAAAAAAGCAGTTTTATTTGACCGGTAAATATCAGGCCGCCAGTGCTGCTGCCCGTGCTTATGACGGGCCTTTATTTTCCCCTCCCTTACGCCATGGGGCTTTGCCGCCTGTCTTTATCCTATAATTCCGGCTTATGCCATCATCCTTCAACAACCTGGTTAAACGTTTATCGTTATTGCCCGTTTTCTGCCTGCTTTCATGGGGACATACCGCTTATGCACAGAATAATAAGATTTGCTTCTTTAAATATGGCGCCATTCCTGGCGGCGTTGATAATAAATGGCGGTTCTTTGCCGGCGACACTACCTATATTACGATGTTCGATTACAGCAATCCCGATGAATTAAAGTTTGTAAGCAGCTATGGGCTCGCCTCGCAGGAAACGACCATCCTGACCAGGATTAAAGACAGCAGCTTTGATAATGAACCAACGGAAATCAGGGGGCACCGCCTCCTGGGAGCTTATTTTAATAAACGGATCGGCATGTATGAATTGCTCTACCTGCTCCCCGGCCACGCATCCCTGCTCACGAAATTTTTTTATGGCCCCGGGAGCCTGTTTACCTATAACTATGCTTCAGACAAAAAAATAAACCCGTTTGAAGACCTGCTTTTTCCTGAGGCAAACGACACCTTTCAACTTCGGTCCGTGCCGCCTACGAAAAGAAAACCGGCCGCAAAAGAGTAAGCGCTATTTCCAAAAAAGCAGGGGTCTTATGAAAGACCCCTGCTTTTTTGCATTGAATCATTTACCCGCCGGCGCTGTAGTGACAGGCGGCCTGGCGGGCGTATTGGCCCTTTTTTTAATCAGTTCACGCAGGCCGGGATCATACACAACCTGCCGTTTGGCTGTCTTTGAGCCTGTGGCTGCCGCGCCGGCCTTGCTTCTCTGGCATATGATCATCCAGGCATATTGATCGGTTTCAAGTACCGGGAGGCCGGGGACGTTTTCATGGAAGGCAGCACAATCTGCAAAATCGGTGAATACGTCATCGCCGTCCTGGCAATATTCCCCGGGCCAGACGGGCGGGTGATTTTCATCGCCATTGGGAAAAACATGCCAGTCCTCGTAGTAGTAGTCCGATTCCCAATACAAATGATTCGTGGAAATAATCCCGGTCACATAATAATCCGTGGGCGTGTCGCAGGGATCATCCGTTTTTTTGACCGACTTCGCCTGCTTTGGGTCGCCCGCCGGCTTCTTTTTTACGGCATCGCCGGTTTGGGCATGAACGAGGGTGCCCAGCAGCAGGAGCATGACGGCCATCATGGTTGCTTTCGGCTGTAAGTAACGGAGGTGTTTGCTGTGCGGTCTGACAAGACAATTGCGTTGCATAATAAAGGTTTAATTGGTGAAATGAATGAAGCGGCAGCACGGAGCTACCGTAAATAAATATACGATCGCCGCCGGGTCTAACCGTCATGCACACTCCTGTCCGGGCGCATGGAGAAAAAATATCATTTTAAGGCAGCTTGGGTAAAGGCTGCCGGGGGGATAGTCTTTGATCTTTATTTTCCCATCATTTTTGTTACGGTTGATTCTACGGTCCCCGAGCCATCTTTGTTGGTGCCGTACCCGACCCAACGTTTAAGGATTTTTCCCTGCGGGTCGATGAGGCAGAAGGTGGGGAAACCACCGACGTCGTATTTGAGCATGGCTTCGCCGGAAACCCCCATCCCGTCCCAGAGGGAAGGCCAGGTGGGCTGGTCGCGGTCGAGTCCTGTGAGCCAGGTTTTTTTATCGGCATCGCCCGACAGGCTGATGACGGACAGGCTGTCGGGGTAAGCGGCGGAAAGCTTCTTTAAATCTTTTAGCGACTGGATGCAGGGGCCGCAATAAGTTGTGGAAAAGTCCAGCAAAATGTATTTGCCGGCATAGTCGGAGAGCCGGTGAGGCTTATTGTTTTTGTCGAATGCTTCAAAATCAACCATATGGTCGCCTTTTTTAACGGGCTCCCCCACTTTGAGGTAGCTGGCGATCTTCCCTCCGTAGGTACTTTGCTGAAGCGCTTTGTTCATCGATTCATATATATAGCGAACGGAATCGCGGCCGAATTGCTTTCTCAGGAAGAACAGCGCCTGCACGGCGGCGTAGGTACCCGGGTGGCTGCGCACAAAGGCTTTTTGGATGGCGATGTTTGTACTGTCGAGTATGTTTATCTTTTCCCAGATGGCCTTACCCTTTATTTCGGCGCTATCGCCTTTGAGCGCAAAATATTCCGACAAGAGCCTGTTGCGCGCCTTGAGTTGGTCGCGGGTAAGGATATTGAATGTATTGAAACCGTCCTGGATGCGCGAGCCGGTGACGGATAGATCGAAGGGAAAGTCCTTTATATCGCCTTTGATTGACAGGTTATCATTTCCCATCAATAATGTCACGTAATAGAATTCTTTATTGTAGTGGGTGCACACCCAAAAGTTGCCTGGCAGGTGGTCGAGGTGGCCGGTAAAGGACAAAGCGTTGTGTTTTATAACGGTGCTGTCGATGGGCGCATTCGTATCGAGGTCCTGGAGATAGAATTGCGTGCCGTCGGGAAAGCCGGTAATGGTAGCGGTGATGCGGTATTGTTGCGAAAGACAGGACAGGGTAATAAATACGGACAGGAAGCAGGCGGTTATTTTTCTCATGGACGCAAAATATAAGAAAAAAACTATTGGTGCGTAGTCGTTATAGTTAAAACTTTAAAAAAATGATTATGTGGGGAATGCGACCGGCATGGGGATTAGCTGCGCTGATCCTTGCCGCACTGTATTACCCAAGTGACCGCGCCCCGATTGTCATCGGGGCTGGTTTTGTTTTTCCGTTCGCGCCGGCAAATGGATTTGCCGCGCTACCGGAAAAACAAAACCCCCTCGCTGTCGCGAGGGGGTTTACTTGTTACCCGACCTGGATTCGAAGCACTATTGATTATCAATATTTTATACAGCAGGTGTAACACAAAGCGTAACACAGATTTGTCAATTATTTTCGCAATTACCGAAACCAAACGGAAGTTAACAAACGTCGCTTAACTCATTAGTTAACCGCATAAGATGATCTTAGAATTTATAAAACCTTAGTACTGTTTAATAGCATGGCTTACTGATTTACTAAAACCTGGTTCATCACCAAGCTTATTTCAAAAAAGCTGCCCCCCCTTGCCACACTGCTGGGAGAAGCGTGGAGTTTCGTGGATTGCCAGGCAGGAAGCAGGGCTATTGCACGGCACCACGCAAGGGCAATGAAGGGTTGGCTTTTGTGTTTGCTGCCATTGCCCTTCGCGTGGGCTGAACTGGCGGCTACTTAGCATAATGCTGTTATGTGCCAGGCGTTGGCATGCTTGCATAAGGGCGGCGGCTGGGCGAAGCGTACACATAACAGGCATTATGTTTAAGTAGCTTCCGCCGTGCGGTGGGAATTGCAGCCTTTCGCGCCGAAGCCTTTGTGGGGTGGTTTTGTGGGAGGCGCCAGGGCTGCAAGTGGTGGGCAGGGCAGCGCCAGCACAGGGCAGCAAGTGCGGCGGCTTTTTGTGAGTGGAATTGCTGCCAGCCGTGCATTGTGGGCGGGTTCCCATTTGGTTTTAGAAGCGGAAGGAAAGCCTCTAGAAAAAAAATCCCCGCGGCGGCCAACAAAGCAAAATAACTGTCACCATGACTAGATTTAAATTTAGGTTAGGTGAGATTGAATGTTGTTTACCGCTATCTGAATAAATTTCTCATTGGAAAACATTGTTTTCTTTCGGTCGCTCCAGTTTTCCAGCTCAGCCGTGATAGCATCAAGTGTATGTACTTTTTTATCGGAAATAATAAAATCGATCGTTGACAATAATTCCAGCCCAAATGGAGAATAAAATCCATTAAGAAACGTTTTTGTCTTACCCACAATCTCTTTATAGCCAGCATTTTCCTTCAAATCCAAGAAAGCGGTTACATCTGCTTCCCCATCGCCGAGTAATCCCAGTTCTTCAAAAGGTTTTTTATCCTTCGAACTGTAGCCCATGATATAGCTTCCGTTCAGGTAATATAAGACATGTTTCACCTTCCCGGAATAAGGACCATAAAAATTGGGCTGGTATTCCAATTTAAACGCATCCTTTGCGCCAAAGCGCTGCAGAAAATAGGCAATTTTTTCTGCGGTGAATTCTGACACAAATTCGCCTGTTTTAACCAAATCATACAAAACGGCGAGCAACATCGCGCGGGCCGGTGTCAACCTCACCCGTTCTTTTCTTAATGCTTCCTGGATAATGGTATTAGGTTCGTAAATATGTATATCACAATCAATATTGCACAGGTACTGCTCAAGAATAAGCCGCACCTGGCTCCAATCGAGCCCCCCGTTGCCGGAACCCAACGGAGGAATCGCTACGGATGAGATTTTGTATTCTTTAATTACACGCACCAGATCTTTTACACCAGATTGAATATAGCTGTATTCAGATGGTTTTCGCCAGGAAGTTTTTGTCGGAAAATTTATGATGATTTTTTCACCGCCATGTAAGGAGGCCTCACGGGTCACCAACAATTTGCCAATCCCTATCGTCTTTTGCTTGCAGGCTTCCGCATACATCTTGAAATTTTGCGGAAACATATTTTTGAACTGCAAAGCAATGCCTTTCCCCATAACACCATCGGTATTTACCGTGTTAACCAAAGCTTCCGCTTTACTATCCAATAAATTTCCCGTTTCGTAATGTATCATGGTTAAAAATAATAATTCGAGTTAATATGAATGCGTTCCTCTTTTACGCCCAATTGAATCATTTTTTTTTGGGCAGCTTCATTGTACACAACAAACCCCAAAACGGCTGCCACTGATATATCTCCCAATACCAAAAACTCTGCCTCTTTTCGACGTTTCAGATCAAGATCGCTTTCGTCCTTCCAATATTTCGCATCAATGGCTTTTTTATCGAGAATCTTATCAATATTAGGTATATCGTCGGGACCGTATTCACCAGTAAATGAATCTACTGCATGCCCGTCAGTAAAAAGAAATTCGAGATTTGCCTCCATTATTTTATGAACAGAGCTCACACAATAGACAACATCCTCGGGCCGGGTTGGTTTTACCAGGTTATACCCTTTTTGAATTACAAACAGCATCGGCATCCTCACGCCAAAATAAAAGGGTATGTATTCTCCCAGTCTTCTGCCATTCCCCAACAAATAACTGCTTCTCCGACCTATCAGGCTAGCATCTCCAATAGATACAAATCGGAGATTTGCATTAGGTGAATGGGCATGGGTAATACCATATTGAAGAATGTGGGGTACATTCTCAATATGGGTCATCCTGTAGAGGTATTTTTTCTTTAAATCAGTCATTGATTAAAAGCCGCAGGTGCCTTTCCAGCAAAAATACTAATTTTATTAGCAATCAGGCAGCTTTGTCCTAAAATAGCCCTAAATATATGTATTCCATGCTAATATTACATAGCAAATCAACCGAGTAGCGTAACGTGCCATAAAATAAAAAAAAGATTACTCTCGTAATCCTTTCTAATTCTTGCCGGCAGAAGGGGACAAGTTTCGAATCTTTTTGCAGATGATTTATTGAAAATCAGCGAATTTATTGATCATATAAAGAAGCTATTCGATAAATAGTTAGAAACAGCTCGCCAAGATTGCCCCATAAATTGACAATGAGAATATCATATTGATGTAGACCCTTCGGAAAATTTAATACTAATTTTACAGATTTGTTCTCATTTGGTTGAGTGTTACATAAATCCTCAGTGCGAAAGAACCAACATCGCTGTCCGACTAGTAAATTGCAATCACTGGGAATGAGCGAAAAGATCAGGAAGAAAAAAAGTTGGTGGTACAAACTACTATAAGCCCGATGATGTTTACAAACTCATTCATGAAGCGTTTTGAGCATGCAAGAATTTCTCCGTCATATAAATAAGTTGCATGATTTGCGATTGCTCGATCGCCGCCTGCGCACACGGCATGTTAGTTTGTATATGGCTTTGTTATTGGCGGGGCTTCTTCTTGGGGGCAATAACCCTTTTGTAGTTACGCGGGCACAGTTAATAGTATTGACGAAATTTTCTTCTAAAACAACTTAGCATAAATCTATGCGGGAAATGGCCCCTATGAGTATATCGAATACATACCCACCTACAATTCGCATTTTGGGACGAGGATTAGACTGCTTCATCGATTAAATCAGTCTTTAGCAAGTAACTTAAAAAATAAATTTAACCGGCAAAGAACTCGCAAATGCCTTTTAATCATAGATTTGTAAATATGCTATTTTATTTACAATCATACTTTGCGAAGTGAATAACAATATTCAAACTGCCGGAGAAGTTGCTGCAATCAGGGGATACGATTTTCAATATACCATTTTTGCCCAGGAGTTATATGACGCGTTGTTAAATGATAGCGATTCAATCGAATGGGTAGAATTCGCCAGCAGCGAAGCAGGAAAAGTGGATGATGTTTTAATCGGATTGCAAAGCACCGTCTTGGCTTTCCAGGTTAAACATGTGACGTCAGCCACTTTTACCTATGCCGGATTTACAAATTCTCCCACGCAAAGCATTATAAACGGCATGTATGTTGGTTGGGAAAAACTTGCAGCAACATATCCCAACCAAAAAGTTGATATCAGACTTATAACTACTCAAAAAGTATCAGATAATGATCACATTACTGATTTTGTCGGCGTGAACAAACCTTCATTCAGCGACTTACTCCAACAATTTTGGCTTCCTGCTAAGGACTCAACATATGGCCTTGAACACATCCCCAACGATTGGCTCCCAGTATTTGAGGCCCTTACACAAATGAATGACAGTACACCCAAAAAAATGCTGGGATTTATAAAAGCTACTTCATTCAAATTTAATTACGAATTGCCGGTTCGTTTTAATGCTTATATAGAAAGACAGCGCAGAATTGATATAGAAGGCATTGCCGCACAAATATTTAAGACGGTTGCAAAAAAAGGAAATGTCCGGTATAGTAAAAGTCAGTTTCTGAAAGAGTTTGGATTGATGAATAGATATGAGTCTTATTACCGGCATAACTTCTTTGTGGACGAAGCGCATTATCAGCCAATCAATGAATCAATCACTGAACTCGACAATTTAATTGCCCAGCACGACAGGGGGTATATTGCATTAATAGGTAATGCAGGATCAGGCAAATCTACCCTGCTGACGAAATGGTTACAGACTAAAGACTTCAAGATTCTCAGGTATTATGCATATGTAAACACAGAAATGAATTATGAATACGGATTCCGTGGTGAAGCAGCACCCTTCCTGCATGACCTCTTAATCCAGATAAGACAAACCAACCCATCGCTACAGGATCGGCTACCCTCGTCTGTATTGTTAGATTTGCAACGCCATTTTAATGATGAGCTTGTAAAATCATCAAAGGTAAATGAGAAAGTTATCATTGTAGTAGACGGCCTTGACCATATTGAAAGAGAGCAACAGGTGACACAAAGCCTGCTGTCCATTTTACCCCTTGCAGAAAACATTCCGCAAAATGTCTATTTCATTTTAGGTTCCAGGACTATAGAAAACTTACAAAACCTTCCTGCCAGAATAAAATCCTCCATTACTAACGACAACCGGATTGTGAACATAGGGAGCATGACAAAAGGTAATATACAAACCTTTTTACGTACTTACTCAATTGAATTAACAGATGAATTACTGGAACAATTGTTTATTAATACGAAGGGGCACCCGTTGTTTTTACGCTATACTGTCGAAGCTATCCGGAACAATAATGGTGAAGACCTAAGTGACATCATCCTCCAAAGGGTGTTTAGTGGAGAAATTGAAAAAGAATATAAACTTTTCTGGGACAGTTATAAGGAGATTGACGATTTCATAGAAATTTTAGGAATCATTGCCAGGTTCAGGTATTCATTTTTTGATATCTCCATACTGAATGCTTTTCCCGCGTTATCCCGCAGCAGCCAGTATAAAGTTCATAGATTATCAGAAAATTATTTTTATAAAAACGGGACTACCTGGCAATTTTTTCACAACAGCTTTAAAGAATTCCTGGTTACAGAAACCAAGAGGGACGTTTTAACCGGGCAGCTTAATGAAGAAAAAGACCGTAGTATCCATTTGAATATCTATAAAACATTCAGTGGAATAGAACACGAATATTCCTGGAACAACATTTATCATTTATCCAGGGCCGAAGATTATCAAACACTGATTGCAATATCAACGCAGGCTTATTTCAGAAAACAATGGTTTGCTTTCAGAAATTACAAATCCATCAAAGAAGATATTGATCTTACCATTACCGCATGTACAAAACTTCATGACATTTATAAATTGTTTGATTGCTTTTTGGCATTATATGAATTGAAGCAACGGTACAACAATTTCGACCCTGCCAATCATGTTCAAATTTTTCAAGTATTGGGAGAAACAGCTATTGCGAACTCCTTTATTTATGACAATGTAGAGTTGCTGGTGCCTAAAAATGAGGCGCTGGAGTATGCAATCAACCTGTTCAAGATCGGCGCTACCGAACTTGCATACGATGTATTTTTGCGATCGACTCCATCATACATTTTAGATCAATCCAAGTCTGTCAGCGCAAACCGTTATTCTCCCAACAACTATGATCGGACTGATGAAGTCGAGCTAATCACCAGTTGGGCAAAAGCGGCATGCTTATTTGGCTCGGTTGGCCCCATCATTAGCAAGGTTGGTGAAATGACGGTGGAAAAAGAACCAGGTGAGAATCAAGAGCCGGAACTGCAATCAAGCGTATTTGATGAAATAACAGCGCTAAGTATTGAAACAAAAAATTGGGATAATCTGAAAGCCCTCGAACAATACGCAGGGACAAGAGCGTTCTTTTTCTATTATGATATCGTCACCATTCTTCCAAACGAAGATGCCTTTTACGATCACTGCCTTAAAGAATTAAGCAATTGGAAAATATCAAATCATAACCCTGTAAACAGGCGGTTATTATATATACATATTATTATAAAAAAGGACATCGAAAAGGCGAAACCTTTTTTTGATAAACTGCTAGTACCCAACAGCCTGTCCAAAGACGACTATTCGATTCACCAAACCGAACTGCTTAATTACATTTTTGATTACAGCCGGTATTTTTATATTGTTACTAAATCATTCAGCACATCCCCCGCGGTTTTCTTGCCTGCTAATACTAAACACACCGTTCGTGCCTTTCATATGGCTCTGGCAGAATTGGGCAGATCCCACGCCTATATTTTTCACAACTATCGAGATGCAGCTACTGGTTATTATCAAAATTTTAACCAGCTACTGGCTTTATTCCATTATGACCATTTAGATTATGGATACGAATATTCCCTTGTAGAAAATAAATCGTTAGCTATTAATCTTATTCTCGATATTTCCAGCAAGCTCTCTGTGGAAATATTCTCAGAGATTCTTGAACGGCTCAATATCGAGTGGAAAGAAAATAAGAGATTTTGGCAAATAGATCAAAAACAACAAGTAATAAAATGGATTATAAATTCAGACTTAAATAAAGAGTGGGCCATTGTACAGCTCAAAAATATTGAGGAGGATCTATTTATCTCCGGATACGTGAACGACAGAATAGATAAAGCGATTACTCAAATTGTATTATGGTCGGGACTTAATGAAAATGATAAAGCCAGAAAAGTTTTAGCAGAGGTTATGGATATCTCCCTGGACGTTCGAGGCGAAAAGGACTATCAGTTGGATTATATTGTTGATTGGATCAAGATATTTCAAACAGATCAGTCAAATGAAATCCAATTTTATTTAGATCGGGTAAATTCATTACTTGAACGAGTAAATTCCCGTACGCATACACCAGCTCGTTCAATACTCGATCTGTCTGCAAAATACAACAATGGGATAGCAATATTCAATTATTTGATTTTTGAAGGGCTGTTATCTTTTAGTGATGGCGTAGAATCCGTTTTGAACTACCTGCTTACCGCACTACCGTCAGCAAATAAAATCATAATAAAATTATTTACAAGCATCGTACTTGGCTATGATAATTATCCCGGAGAACGCCATGCTTTTCTAACAAGCTTGCTGAATAACTCAACGTTTCAAAATCCTGATGATTTACGTGATTTGGTGAACGAAATAAAAATCTGTTCGATTTCAGAACATTGCGAAGAATACTTATATACCATTCAGCAATATGCGCAATCAATAGGGATCGCTGGCCAGCAAATCGGTATTGGCAAAATCATTGAACCTAAAAAAACAGAATCAGATCGCAATACGAATGAACTTATTCTGCATGATGGACGTAAACTCAGTAAGGATGAGGTATTACAACAAATAACTAGCATTGAAGAACTTGAAGCCCTTCGGGAGGATATACCCAGCTACAACGGGTTTAACTGGTTGCCTATATACTTGAAAATATTCGAGAGTACTAGCGACGAAAATATTTTAAACTTTGTATCATCCGGAAAATACAAATCAAATGACCTGGTTCCATTTGCTGAAACGCTTATTTCTTTGAGCAGGTCTTCGCTGCTAAAGGGCATTTTATACCAGGCAATTAAAAACGGCGAAAAATACGGCTGGGTAACTTTTATGGATGGAGGAAGTAAAATTGTACCTTTTGAACTATTGAAAGGTATCGAAGACAGAGCGCTCTTTCAAGAACACGCATTTAACGATTTTGCCGCCTGTGTAAGCTCATTTGATATCAATTCATTTGAAATTCTGCTAAAAGACATTCCCAAAATATGGACTTTCTTTTCTGGAAACGTAAACTTTGAAATATTGTATGATAAATTAAAAGAATACCGGACAGAGCTTTTAAAAACACAAATAGTTGATATAAATGCTCCAAAAACAAAAGGAGAAATACCAGCGTTAATCTCACTGACTGATCTTTTGTTTTTCCTCATTACTTTACCAAGTGATTTCAATTACAGCATTTATCAAATACTTAATGAATGCGACAACGGGAACAATATAACTAGAGAAATACTGAAAAGACTGCGTGACCAACATTTTAATTCCAAATATTTACGCCTCCTGGCGGTTACCAGTTCAAAAAATCTGGATTTAATAATTGAAAATGAAACAAATCTCTCTCAGCTGATAAATCACTCAAGGTATGATACACATTCCATCGCCAGAGCTCTTTTAACCAGGATTGACATCGATACTAAATTGCACTATATAAAAGGAACCAAAAACATTTCATTGACGTATGAGTTAGATTTCGAATATACCCCTTCGTTCGATAATTCAGGCAAAACAGAACTCAGCAATATCGATAATGATGGATTTTTAAAAGACACAGAAGATCTTCTTGCATGGGCCAGGTTATATCTTACAGAAATACGATTATTGTCTGATCATACTGGTATTCCGATAATAAATATAGCCCATCGGGTAAAGCAGCTGGGAACGGAACTGGAATTTCCGGATTGGTGTAATACAATATCGGAAAATGAAATTCGGAAAATATATAGTGGTCGGTTTGATTTGGAGGTTTCGTACAAAAGGCCGAGAAACCAATTGGTTTGGGATGGCCTGATGAAAGTAGTCAAAGAACTTTGGGAACTTGACCTAATTGAAAGTGATTTAGCAGATGAGTTGTCATTTAAATTCGATGCAGATGCTTATTTAATAAAGCCAGTACCCAAACCAAGTTTTGTGCCCAGTATCATAAAAAGTTCTTCGGGTTATGCGCCTTCTTCTGACGAAAACTGGGCAAAGGAAATAACTAGGGATGATTTGGCGGGCACATTAAATTTAAGACTTGAATCCCGCGATTATATTTTGGCTGAGTATTCCACCATACGCGGTATGGGTTGGGGAAGTGCAGAAGAAGTCAGACAAGGGTTCGTTTCAACTTTACCGAAAATTAACACTGCATCACCCCGTGAATTAATATTTAATGTGCTTGACGGAATCAATATCAAAGAATATCCAGGTTTACAAAAAAACGGTTTAATTTGGTACAACGGTTTATTTACTGTTAATAAAAAAATGAATTGGCTGGCTTTTAATCCGGCAATTGCCAAATCGATGGGCTTAATTCATAACACGCAAAGTTTTTTCAGATGGGATACAGAATATGGTGTAAAGATTATTGATTCAGTCTACTGGCAGTTGCATTCAACTGACAATTACAGTCGTAACCACCATTCGGAAGCCGGCTATGGTTGGCACGTAGTTCTTTATAAGGAAGGGCTCGAGCTATTTCGTAGTTACGTTGGCGATAAGGAATTATATCATCATAAAAAAGTTTCGCGGCACATGAGATTTAGTCAACAACGGTATCAAACCAAAATTGAAGATGATTTTTACCAATTAAAATCCGAAAGAGTAATCATTCATTAACCGTCAATTAATCTGCCGCCGCTTTGTTGGGTAATCATTTTGTTTGGCTCTACGTTGTGGCTATTAAATCTTCTTCGGTTCATATAACCTAATTTTAATGACCGATTCCCTTTGCCTTTCGAACTATACCTACAATGGCAAATTCTTCTCCCTTTATAGGTATTGCACTTAGCAGATTAAAATCCTTACCCAGTTTTGAAGTTATAGCATAATTGTACTGGTATTCTAAATCTTCAGTTGGTAGTTTTCGCAGGGTTTCCAAGTCCTCTTTAGTACCAGGAACCAACTTAATTTCATACTTATTTTCAGCTATTTTTTTAACTTGGGATGTTGTCACCTTGTACAAATTTATAGACTGAATTTACTAAATCTGCATTAAATCGTTTAGTAAATCGTGAACTCCTTTTAATTGCAGAAATCATATTAAACGGCTGCGGTTTCAGAGCACCCAGCCCGCAGAAAAAGATGGTCTTGCTGAATCAAAGCAAAACAGCAAATAAGGGGGGGGTCTGATAAGCTTCACCTTGCGGTCAAGCTGTTATGCTCAAGAAGGCTCAAAAATAATATTTAAGAATTGGCAATCCTAGTAAAAGTTAGGGTATAAGACTACATCGTATGTTGATTCCTAAAGGAACAAATGTCTACTGGCTCGGTTTCTCGCTTGCAGCGCCCGCAGCATTTTCCGTATTTTCACGGAGGTGCTGCACTTCGGGTGGCACGCTTACTACAACCGGACCGGCGGGAGGCTTTGTAGCAGGTGCAGCTTTCTTTTTTGCAATGATGGCCTTTTTGAGGCAGTCATTATACCTTGAAACATAGTTTGCAACTATTCGATTGAATATTTTCAACACCTCCGGCAGGTCAGCGGGATAAGAAAAATCATTTTTACCAATGATAAATAGGACGCCGCTTGCATTATCATCTGAACACACTTCAAGTATTTCAGCTGTTATAATGGAGTAAGATTGCTCTTCTATAGAAAATTGATGTTTAAAAAAACGGAGGTTATTAAATGACCTTTTGAGGGCGGATTGAACTTCAAAAGAAGGTCCGTTAACCTCGGTTAAAAAAAGTTCTTTTGGAATATAGGGCTGGAGGTTGAGGTCATCTTTTAAGAGAATAATACCATGGTCGGTAATGGCCGATGTGCCGGGGGCTTCTGTCACGAAATCTTCACCCATATAATGACCAACAAAAACATCAGCAAGTGAGTGTGGATGTTTATAATAAAAGTCAAGGTATAAGCCAATGGTAAAATTTCTGTTGATGGCGGCGTCGAGCAATACGTCAGCGTGTAGCACAAATGATTGCAACAGGTCTTTAAGGCGAACGCCCAGTTCCTGGTCGCATAGGTTTTTACCATCTTCAACAGACTGTATATTGCAGGTTTGTGTATTGAGCGACTGAATGGCTTTGGAAATATATTCGTTGATATTGCTCTGCCGTGCAAACAACTTATTTTTTTCTTCCAATTCCCGCTTTGCGATCAGTTCATCCACGATAGAGCTGGGAAAACGTATTTGGTAAGCGGCCTTGATAATGGTAAGGAATAAGTATATGACAGCACATGAAAGCAGTATCCCGAGCCAGTATACTTTATCCAAATTATTGGAAGCTACACCAATGACAATAACGAGAACGGCTTCCACAAAGATGGCGCCCAGGATGGCAGTTTGGATTACTTTAATCCAGTCTTTCAATTTTCTAAGTAAGGGTTCCATAGTAGCTATTTGTACAGGGGTTGATAAGTAAATATACCCTTTTCGGACCTGATCTGCAAAAGACTCAATATCAAGTGTCTCAAAAAAACGCCTGGCGGCTGAAAGACAAAAAATACCCACCTCAATTTGTTGTAAATTGAAGCAGTAGCAAAGCCCTCAGCTAACAACTTCTTAAAATAACAAGGTGTTCACTGCTATTACTTCAGATGGAGACAAAACCACTGCACTTGATGCCGCTCGGGTGCGTAAGCAGGACTACTATTTTTCCAGTTGCGGCGCAACGGTTCACCTGCGTCATGGACTTGTTAGAACCGAGCATTTTGCCTAACCCGGGCAATTCCTGCGAGTATGCGGGAGAAAGTGAGCTGCACCTACGTATGAAGCAGCAGATCTACGAAAATTTACAAGAGCTGATCGGCAAACGGGCCAAAATTCTGGAATTGGAAAAGGCACTGGACGGGTGCAGGCCGGATATTTATATTGAGGGAAAACAAACCAAAACTGCGATAGAAGTACAGACCTCTGCGCTTACACCGGAAGCGATATTATACAGGACCAGCCGTTATTATTCGAAGGGGATCTATGTGCTCTGGGTCGTACCATATGACCAGGAGCATTATACGAAATTCAATGAAAAGCTGGGCACCCGCACGTTGGTCGCTTTCCGGGTAAAAGAATATGAAAGGATCATGCTGTATTGCTATTACAAAAACCTGATCGCCTGGGACGTAAAGAAGCTATAAAAATGGTTTTATTGTGATGCGGCTAAAGTACGTGTATTCGCAAGGCGGTGAATTTTATGACCAGGACTATGGCGAACACAGGAGTTTTGCCCCGATAAAATTAAAGACTATGAAAGAGGTCGAAGCGATACAAAGAAAGGTGCAACTGACAGACATTAAACCGGGTTATAGCAAGCCTTTCGATATGCCAAAGGCAGGCTATGAGCTGCCCGCCCGCTATATCCTGAATTATCAATTGGAAGATAACAAACACAGGTAGCCTTACCCTACCGACAGGCGATCAAATTTCGCAATATATTTTAAGTAATCGTTGGAGTGGCTCTCAAAAGACCGTACTTCTATACCGGGATAATGATCACTTAGTTGCTCATCCATCCTGGAAGCCATCTGGAGGCGCTCTTCCTCCCTTCCTGCCAGGAGGACATAATCGAAATGACGTGTTTGATACCCTATTTTACGGACCAGCTCAAAGGTATTTTTAGGGTCTTCTGCAAATTTCTTGTACTGCCATAGCTGCAAAAGGTCGCTTGTGAAGTCGGCGCGGAATTGCGGGCGCTTATGTTTTGTTCTCGTGTAATATTTCTTATCCTCCCTTTTCACTTCAAAGAAAGTAGTCCTCAGTCGTTCAGGGAAAGCGGTCCTTAAAATAAAATCACATTCTTCGCTTTCCTGGCCGCTATTATCAAACAAATTATGCTCATAGAGAAAATCTTCGAAAATATCGCGCAACAGGATTTTTGGATATTGTTTAAACAGCGTATGCCAGACCGTACGCTCGGTAATTTTCGTATTGTATTTAAGATGGTGGTAAAGGGTCTTGCGAAATTTGTCATAAGGGGTTGCAATATCATCAAAGGAGCAGGTTACCCATTCATAGCGCAGGGCCGCGGGGGCGCGGATAAATTCGCGGGACAGCACCGTAGTCCAGCAGTCAAACAAGGCATCCTCTTTAAAGCGGATATGTTTCTGATAGCGTTCAAACGCCTGCGGGTCCAGCCTAAATCCAAGGTTGGCTGGCTTCAACTGTAGTGTTTCCAGGTCAGCAAATACGCGGGTACGCCAGTCGCGGATCAGGCTTTCCATTTTTTGGATGAAGAAATCATGCTGACCGGCTGTGTTCTTGTGCACGACGGCCTCAAAGCCGTGAAAAGGTTGGCGCCTATCGCCGTTGTGGGTATAGAGTAAAACGGGGATAGAATTAACACGGAAATTGCGACCACTAAAAGAACCAGCGGCCGCATTTTTAGTCCAGAGGAGTTCAGCTGCACGAAGCTCATCTGATCGCCCGCTATCCGCATCCTCTCCGGTTATAATTAAATCTATATGGTTTTGCTGCGTTTCCAGTTGGGACTGGATAAACAGCTTTACGTCAGAGACATCGTTAAAAAAAAGCAGTTCATTTTTATCATATCCATAGCCTTTGAACAGGTGCTCATACTGACGCCACTCATCCGTTTTATCATTTATCAGTATCTTCATGGCACAAGACTATTTTGCTTTATAAAGTTACAAAATATACCCGCAGCAAAGCTACCCTGTCTTTAAGAAAACAATAACCGCTACACCAAACAGATCAATCCATGACTTCCATCCAGCAAATGCTTCAAAAGATCGAAAAGTTCCATGCCGATTTACTTAATTTAAGCCAGGTCCCTTTTACCCAGGTTCCTGACAAGGACGGTATGATTGATAAAGCCTGCCCGGCCGAGGCCTGCGGAAAGCCGTTCAAAGTCAACCAGGAAGACTGGACGAATATCTTCAAGGATGAAGTCGTTTATTGCCCGTTTTGCAGGAAGGACGCCCCCGCCAAAGAATTCCAGCCGAGTGAGCAGCGAGCGGCGCTCGTGGAATCCATCCGAGGGGCCATCATGGATGACTGGTACGAGGGTATTCCCATGACTTCTAGGGAATTTTTCGCCTACAATGGAGATGAGTTTTCCTTAAAAATCACCTGTGAAAAATGTGCCGCCAAGTATGCGGTGGTGGGCGGTGCCTTTTTTTGCCCCTGTTGCTGGCACCACGCGGTCCGCAAATATGCAAAAGAATCTATTGAACAAATTGAAAAGAAAGTAGTTAAACTGGCCGCCCTTCAGCAGGCCTTGGAAGCCGCTTTCTCCAAGGATGAAGCGGCCGAGCATGCGCGGAAGATATTGGAACACGCCCTGACGGAATGTATCGGCACCCTGCAGTCCTACAGTGAAACAAGGTATAACGAGCTTTCCGCAGCCCCTGCTCCCTTTAATGTCTTTCAGCAGGTGGAGAAAAGTAACCGGCTCTGGAAAAACCTGCGGGGCGAGGGCTTCGACGATTGGCTTACGTCTGCGGAAATCGACTTCCTTTTCCTCTGTACGCAAAAACGACACTTGCTGGAACATAAGGGAGGTATAGTAGACCGTCCCTACCTTGACAAAACAGGGGATACCACTTACCAGGTCCAGCAGCGGCTCGTGATCAATGTGGGCGAGGTAACAGCTCTTACAAAGATTGTTATAAAAATTATGGACCGGGTTGAATTGCTATAAGTAAGGCTCTTCAATCATGGCGCCCATTATACCCATACATAAAACAGTTACAACGCCAATATCTTCTCTTGGTTCATCATTAAAATATTCAGCAAAAGTTTTAAAGGAACTGTCTGCCCATATTTTTCTCCTGACTGCCCATGCTTTGATTCCCTTCTGAAATCAAATATCGTTGTCTGCCCTTGTTTCTCCGCCGTCTGTATTGTCGTAACTATTTTTTCTGCAGGTTTATATTCATCCGGGAATTCGAATAACGAAAGCTTCCTAGCAAAGGAAAAGTGGGTTATCGAAGGGGCAATTTGCCGAAACTTCGTCCGGCAAAGCCTATGAACAACTGCGGAAATGTGTAACACAAATCGTAACACAAAGTGTAACACAATTCTTACAGTCTTTGTCACATGCTTAAAATAGATAGATTGTATCACACCTATCTTCAATGAATTATAAATATTTAAACTACAGGAAACCAAGGTTCTAGAAGAAGATGAACCTTTTTGAATACCTCCACAAACCATTGATATTCAATAAAAAAGGAGGTTTTTAACCTCCTAGTTACCCGACCTGGATTCGAACCAAGACAAGCAGAACCAGAATCTGCGGTACTACCGTTATACTATCGGGCAGTAATTGATCCCACAAAGGTATAGATATCCGGGAAAAAAATCAATTCCGGCTAGTTATTGCGCCGATAAAAAGACTCTATTACCAGGAGGTTACCCCATTCTTATCTTTTCATAAATCTTATCGAACATGGATGATGCCTTATTAAGAGCCAGGCAGTTGGCGGCAAAATACCGTGCCGGTACGGCCAGCGCAGCTTTCCAGCACAGTGGGATCCGAAGCTTGGAATTCACGTGACTTGAAGTCGCGGC